>Ga0214471_10000092_pt1 | contig 90986 bp, 66 predicted proteins | sample RVTome_5_FD_207665 | JGI IMG/M metagenome (GOLD analysis project Ga0214471, IMG submission 207665) | Soil microbial communities from uranium-contaminated site in the Upper Colorado River Basin, Wyoming, United States - RVT142D155 | ecosystem: Environmental > Terrestrial > Soil > Contaminated >... | reverse complement strand
GCTCTGCGGCGATGACACGGTTCGGAACTTCAGAAAATCGACGTTCAGCGCCTTCATGGAATCGATGACGAGTCGCGCGCCGATCGAATCGCCGATACCCGCACGATACGGCAGGACGCGCTGGGCGAGGCGGCCGTCGAGCCTTGCGCTCCGCTCGCGAACGCCCGCGAGGTAACGCGGACTCTCGAGCATCCCTCCCGGCGTCACGATGCGCGGGCCAACGAGACTCCCCCCGCGCATTCGCGGCTGCCAGCTGCGCGTGCTGTCGAGGAAGCCTCCCATCTCGCGCACGCTGGTGACGCCATTGGCCACGAACACCGGCAGGGCGGCGGCGGTGGCGTTCATGAAGTGGACGTGCGAATCCCAGAGACCCGGGATGAGGTACTTGCCCCTGGCGTCCACCCGCCGTGCGCCCGACGGTACGGCCAATTCGCGGCGCCCGCCGACCGCCGTGATTCGCCCGGAATCGACGAGCACCGTCTGGTCGAGGCGAAGCACGGGGTCGGCTCCGGGATCGACGACCGTCACGCCGACGAGCGCGACCGACGGGGACTGAACCGCTGCGGAACTCGCCGAGGCAATGGCAAGGACGAGAGCGCACAACGCGGGGAATGCCGCCCGGGGCCAGCGGATTCCGCCCGGCGGACAGGCTCCGCACTCCTCGATGAACGCGACCACTTGATTCATTGGCGGGCCAATCACTGCAGCCTCCTAGCGATAGGTAATGCGGTAGATCCTTCCACGCTGGTCGTCCGTGATGAACAGCGTGCCGTCCGCTCCCTGTGCCAGCCCGCTCGGCCTGTGTGGCGCGCGGATCGGCTCCTTGTCGCCCTCGGCGAATCCGTCCGCGAACACCTCGAAAGGTCCACTCGGCTGCCCTTGGCGCATCGGTTGGAACACCACGTTGTATCCATCCTCGGGCAACGGTTGTCGGTTCCACGATCCGTGGAACGCGACAAAGACGCCGTCGCGGTACTTCTCCGGGAACTGGGTGCCCGTGTAGAACATCATCGCGTTTGGGCCCCAGTGGCCGGGGAACCCGACGAGCGGCATCGTCGCCTGCGCGCAGCGCCCGACGCGCGATCCGTCGCCGCCGTACTCGGGCGCGAGGACCTTCAGGTTCTTCCTCCGATCGTGAAAGCAGTAGGGCCAGCCGATGTCCGCGCCGCGGTCCAGCCGGAAGAACTCCTCCGACGGCGTGTCGGTGTTCTGCTCGTTCGTGTAGATGCGCGGAAAGAGAGTCGAGAGGCCGTCGCGGCCGTGCGACGTCCCGAAGAGCGCCCTGAGCCCGGCGTGCCAGTAGAGCCCCATGCCATTGCGGACGCCGGTTGCCCAGCGTTCACCGTCGGCGGGGTGCCGCTGATTTCGCCTCGTCGCATCGTAGCGCCAGATGCCGGAGCGAAAGGTCATTTCGGGACAGGGGTCGGGTGCGGACTCATTGCGGTTCGCGCGGCAGGCGTTGGTCACCGAGCCGACGCTTACGAACATGTCGCTTCCCGCCCCGAAGGCGATCGACTTGGCGTTATGGCCACCTTCGGGAAAACCTGTCGCTACGGTGTCCGGAACGCCGAGCTCGCCAAACCGGTGCGGGTCGATCGGATAGCGCGCGATGGCGTGCCTCGTGGCGATGTAGACGAAGCCGCCGCGCAGCGCGATACCGGTGGCAGTGAGTGGGACGGCCACCCTCGTCTCGAGGTCCGCGCGGCCGTCGCGGTTGGTGTCTCGGAGGATCAGGATTCCGGGCCCTCCGCGGTCGGGGCGAAGTCGACCGATGTGCGAGACACCGTCGGGGCCGCCGAGGGCGACGTACAGGTCACCGTTCGGCGCCACTGCCGCATGGCGCGCCACTCCGACAGTATCGGCGAAGATCGTGGCGCAAAAGCCGGCGGGGAGGGTGAGGCCAGCGTTGTTGCCCGCGCATCGCTGCTGGGCGGCGACGCCGAACGGAGCGAAGAGAGGCATGCAGGCGAGCGCCGCGCGCAGGATTCGAGGAAGTATCATGCGCGTCAAGGTACAGACTGACGCGCACCGGTCAACGAGTTTGCGGCAAAACGGCCCCCGCGAAGGCCGGACCGGCCCGGGCCAGCGCCAGACCGCGGCCTACGTTGAAATGCCGAGCGCCTTCATAAGGGCACCGCGATACGTGCGACTCACCTTGACACGTGCTCCTGACGCCATGAGCGCCACGAACTCGCCGTGGAACATCGGCTGGAGCTCCCTGATTCGCCCGACATTGACGATCGCAGAACGGTGGACGCGAGCAAATCTCCGGGGGTCGAGCTGCGCTTCGAAGGCGTTGAGTGATTGGCGCAGTAGCTGTGCGGATCCGCCCGCGTGTAGGCGCACGTAGTCACCATCGGCCTCGATGCGTTCCACGTCGGCTGCATCGATGAACTCCACCCGGCCGTCGTTCTTGAGCGGGATGCGCGCGAGGTAATCGCCCGTCGGCCGTGCGGTGACTGCCGCTGACAGCGACGCCTGCAGCTCGGCGGCGCGCGAGCCCAGCGCTTCGGCGAGCCTGCCTCGCGCGAACGACGTCAGGGCATGGGCGCGGAGATAGTACGCGCCGACGATTCCGCCGTAGATGAAAATGTCGGTCCGGAGGCTCGAGAGGAGCGAAGGAACGAGTGGATCCATCGCCCGTTCCGGGAACAGCACGAGATGGGCAAACGGTCGATAGAGAAGCGTGTGGGTCATCGAGATACCCACGAAGGCCGCGAGGTGGGCCGGAATCGCCCCGGCAAGACCGCTTCCGGCCAGCGGGAAACGCCTCGCAACGGCAACTACAGGGACGGCGAGCGCGCCGAATAGCAGCCAGACGAATGCTGGCTCGAGGAGCGTCTGCTCGGCAGAGATCTGGAACCGGAGCGCCGTTGCCAGCACTATCCGCGTCCCGGCGCTCGCGGCGGCGATCGCGGCGAAGATCAGCAGGACTCGGAATGGGCGAACGGGCGGATAAGTCGTCTCCATGCTGAACTACCCTCGCAGCCGCATCGCGTCGACGCCGTGCTTTTCAGGAACCGCGCCGTGCTCCCAGCGAGTGGTCAGATGCTCCAACGGGTGTTCAAGCGATGCAAGCGGCATAGCCGGCGAGGCACCTATCAGCGACAACATCGGCAAGCAGTCATGCGGAAACATATGCACCTCCTCGCTCATGTCGAAAAATGAGCCTGGCCCGGCCGCCCAACGAGCTGGAATTCAGCGGCGAACACCCGCCCGAGCGGAGCGAGGAAGGGTGGTCGTCCGCTGCAATTCCGTGTTATGCCGCGGTCGGCTCCGCGAGTGCCCGGAGCATATCGATCGAGGCGATGCCCTCGTCATTCGTGAATTGCCCGATCTCTGTGAATCCGACCTTGCGGTAATAGCGGACCGCAACGGCGTTCGCAGATTGAACGCCACCCCAGAGGATAACCCTATCTCGGCCAAATCGCCTCGCGAGGTCGAAACTGGGAGCAGCGAGCGCCGTCCCAACTCCGCGTCCCTGCCACTCATCGGTCACGCACAACCCCCAACGACAATCGCGACCTGGACGCAGAGTTACCCCGTACCGCGTGAAGCGCTCAATGTCGGTGGCCACGAGATCGAAACTGAATTCCGCGAGAGCCAAGATCCGACCTCCTCCCCGAAGCAGCAGGCGGAGCTTGTCATATCGGGCGATTGCGGAGCGGCGGTCACGCGCTTCGGTTCGGGGATCGGTCACTGAATACCACTGGCGGGTCCGGCTTGACAGGCCGTCGAAGAAGGAGGCAAGGGCCACCTCGTCTGACGGGCGGAGCGGTGAAAGGACGGCTCCTGAGGGCGTGGCTAGGCAGAACGTGGCAGAGGCTGGATCGGCGGCGATTCCCTCGAGGGTCATTATCGAGCTCCGTTCCATCCGACCCCCGGTTTCCAGTCGGCATAACCTGTGCTTGGCTTGCGTCAACCTGCTCACCCGCAGTCGTTTTCGCAAGCGAAATCCTTATCCTGGTGGAGCACGCCGGGCATCGCCGAGCGCGTCCGCTGGGCTCCGCACCCCCAGCCCACCCCGCCGGAGGACATGGGTGTACAGCATCGTCGTGCTCACGTCCTTGTGGCCCAGGAGCTCCTGAACCGTCCGGATGTCGTACCCCGTTTCCAACAACTGCGTGGCGAAGCTGTGGCGCAGGGAGTGACACGTGGCGCGCTTCCCGATCCCGCTGCCGACCACCGCCTCCTTGACCGCCCGCTGCACCGCGCTCTCGTGCAAGTGGTGCCGCCGCCGTTGGCCCGTTGCCCGGTCCACGTAGTACCGCGCGGCCGGAAAGACCCACTGCCACGCCCACTCCCGCGCCGCACCGGGATACTTGGTCGCCAGCGCGCCCGGGAGCTCGACGTAGCCCGCCCCGCCGGCCACATCCCGCGCGTGACGGCCCCGCACTACCTCGAGGTGCGCACGCAACGGCTCGAGCACCGCGTCCGGCAACACGGTGACCCGCGGCGTCCCGCCCTTCGTATCCCGCAGCCGCAGCTCTCGGCGCGCCAGGTCCACGTCTTTCACCCGCAGCCGCAAGCACTCGAGCAGGCGCAACCCGCTGCCGTACAACAGCATCCCCACCAACCACCGCACACCGGTCAGCCTGGCCAACACTCGCGTCACCTCCTCGCCGGTCAACACCACCGGCAAACGCACACGCGGGCGCGCCCAACGCAGGTCCGGAAGCTTCCCCAACCGGCGCCCCAAGACGTGTTCATACAGGAACAACAGCGCGCACAGGGCCTGCATCTGCGTCGACGGCGCGAGCTCGCGCTCCGCCAGGTGCGTCACGAATGCGGCGACCTCGCGCTCACCCAGAGCCGCGGGATGGCGGAGTCCGTGATACCGGATAAACCGCCTTATCCACGCGACGTAGGCCCGCTCAGTTCGCGGGCTAAGCCGACGCGCCCGAGCCTTCTGCCGCACGGTCTGCAGAAATAAGGACTTCTGTCCCATCGCGCCTCCGCCCCACGCTTGCCCAGCAAGGCGGAAACGGCAACGCCAAAACGTCGCGGCTCGGTGCAGAATCCATCTGTCCTCCGCGCGCTGCACGAAGCGGAGGTCATCGTGCCGGTTGGGGCGGGACGCCACCCCGACACGGGGCCGCGTACTATGGAACGGAAGCACGATCCGGAGCCGCAGGCCGCGGCGACAAGCCCGCGCGATGAACCGCGAGTGAACTCGCGGCTCGGCTCTGGCCGGTAAACCGGCCTGGGGACACCGCTTGCCGCGGCAGGGCCGAGCGGCGGGTTGACCCGCCGTCTTCCGCGCGCCGGGCGTTTCCGGGTTCTCGGAACGTGCGCAGCGCTTTCCTAACGCGACAACCGCAGCCGGGCCGTGACCGGAAAGTGGTCCGACGGGTAGCGCCCGTCGCGCGCCGTCCGGTCGATCCAGGCGTCTGACACGTCCCATTCGGGCGCTATCAGTATCGCGTCGATCATCTCGCCGGTGCGGATGCCGTCGAATCCGTTGAACGTGCCGACCTCGGTGGCATCCGGGTGCACGACGCGGATGGCGTCGCGCAGGGACGCCGCGGCGAGCAGATGCCGTCGCGCGGGGTTGTCTTCGCCGGCATTGAAATCGCCGAGCACCACCACGGGGTCGCGCGGCGCTCGCACCCGGATCCGCCGGCTCACCAGCTCCGCCGCGCGTTCGCGCGACGGCTGCGATTCGTGATCGAAGTGCATGTTGAGAACGTAGAAGGAGCGGCCCGACGCACGATCGGTGAACCGGGCCCACGTGCAGATGCGGGTGATGCGGTTGCCCCAACCCGCCGACGCTACCACCGACGGGGTCGGGGAGAGCCAGAAGGTGCCGTGCTCGCTGACGGCGAGGCGCTCGCGCCGGTAGAGAATCGCCGCGTACTCCCCCAGCGTCTCGCCGTCGTCACGACCCACGCCCAGCTCACCGTACTCCGGGAACGCGCGGCCGATCTCGTCGAGCTGAAACCTGAGCGCTTCCTGGAGCCCCACGATGTCGGCGTCCTGGGCCCGCAGCACCTCGAGCGCCAGCTGGCGTCGTAACGCCCACCGGTTCTCGCCGTCCGCGGCGGTGCCGTAGCGGATGTTGAACGTGGTGACCGTGAGGTCCGGGCTCTGGGCGGTGAGGGCCAGGAGAAGTGCCAGCATGCCTGGAATATAGGCCGCTCGCGCCGGCGCCCGTTTCCGAGGGCGGGGACGCTCACGGCGCATCCATCAGGTCATTTGGTTGGTGGCCGGAAACGACGGCCACCTCTATCGCTGTTGCGCCGCGGCCTTTCCCTTGCCTTTCCCGCCCGCCTCTTCGATCACGGCCGTCACGTCTTCGTTCACCCTGCCGAGCACCGACGGCAACTCGATACCCGCCTGCCGCGCCAGTTCGTGTACCGCGGGGAGCGAGCCAATCAGGCTGGACAGGAAATCCGCCGTCGAGCCTCCACCTTGGCCGTTGCCACGGCCACCTTCCCAGACGGTGATCTTGTCGATCTTGAGGTTCTGGATCGCCTTCACCTGTTCCTGGACCAGTTGCGGCAGCTGTTCGATCAGCAGCAACGTCGGCGCAATCTCGGGGTTGGTGGCGCACGCCGCGACTAAACGCCGATAGCCCTCCGCCTTGGCCTCGAGCACTTTCAAGGTACCCGCCGCTTCCGCTTCGTATTTCGCGAGCATCGCGTCGGCCATACCTCTCGCCTCACGCCGGGAACGTTCCGCGATCGCTTCCGCGTTGATTTCGACGCGTCGCTTGTCGATCTCCTGCGGCGCGAGTTGTTCCTTCGACAGCCGGGCCAACTCCCGCTCCCGTTCGGCGATGAGAATCGCTTCCTGCGCGGCGGCGGCCGCGACCTGCGCGCGCCGGCTCGCGGCGGCTTGAATTTCAGCCAGCTTTGCGTTGGAGTCCGCAATCGCCGCCCGCGATTCGTTCTCACCCTGCACAGCCAACGACTCGGCCGCGGCAACACGGATACGCTGTTCCCGTTCCGCGTCCTTTTGGGCCGCCACGGTCTCCGCCGCGCGCTGGGCGGTGGCGATCTCCGCGTCCCGCCTTGCCTGCACCTCGCCGGTGACCGCGTCGGCCTCGAACGCGGCCACCGCGATGCGCTGCCGTTGTTCCGCGTTCTTCTGGCCCTCGGCCGCGGAGGCATACTCGAGCGCTACGCTCACATCACGCTCGCGGTCGGCCTTGGCCTGTCCCATGGCGCCGTCACGTTCCTGCTGCGCCACTTCAACCTTGGCCCGGTTGATGGCCTCGGCGGCCGCGCGCTTGCCGATCGCTTCGATGTACCCGCTCTCGTCGGTGATGTCGCGGATGTTCACGTTGATCAACGCCAGCCCGATCTTGTTGATCTCTTCGGTCACGTTGGTGTTGATCAGCGACATGAACTTCTCGCGGTCCTTGTTGATTTCCTCGATCGACAACGTCGCGATGACCAGACGAAGCTGGCCGAGGATGATGTCCTGCGCCTGTTCCTGGATCTTTTTCTCGGGCAGGTACAGCAACCGCTCGGCGGCCGCGTTCATCAGGACCGGATCGGTCGAGATGCCGACCGTGAACGTCGAGGGCACGTTCACCCGGATGTTGTTCAACGACAGCGCGCCCTGGAGCGGGATATCGATCACCATCGGTTCGAGCGGCAGGAACGCATAGTCCTGCAGCAACGGCACCACGAACTTCCCACCACCGTGAATGCATTGTGCCGCGCGATTCGCACCGACTTTCCCGTAGAGCACCAGCACGCTGTTGCTCGGACAGCGCTTGTACTGCTTGACGACGAAGACCACGAAGAAGAACAGGAGCAACAGCACGGCCGCGGGGAGACCGAGCCAGATGAGCGGCGTGTTGCCGATGTCACCGATCTGAAGTAGCGCGAGTATTCGAGACATGATCACGATCCTGCTGGGGGTAATTCGTTCTGAAGGGGCACAACGGTGACAGTATTGTCTTCATTGATTTCCGTGACGCGGACCGGCACGCGCGAGTCGATTGCCGGCCCGTCGGTCACCGCGGAGTAATAGCGTAACCGGTCGCCGATCACGACCCGCACCTGCCCGCGGCCGGCCCGGCCCGCCGGGACGACCACGTGCACGATCGCTTCCTCGTCAAGCGCCGCGGCCAGCGGCAGCGTCCCGCTGCTTTGCATCCCGTAGATCCACCGCAGCATCCGGGCGAGCAGCCACATCATTCCCCCACCGAAACCCACGCCCGCGACGGCGCCCACCACGGCCGGCATTCCCCAGCCGCGAATCACGCCGAGGCCGCCCCAGCCGAATCCCATCATGAACGCGGCGATCGCCTGGATCGACAGGACCTTGAACGCGCCGGACGAATCCGCGTGGTCGACATCGATGTCGACATCGACATCCATCGAGAAATCGTGATGGATGTCGTCGACGCCGCCCACGAGCATCATCCCGAGACGCAGCACGAAGAAGAACGTCCCGAGCAGCGCCGGAACGGAAAACCACAGCGCGGCCCCATTGAACAGCAGATCTTGCATCTTCGCTCCTGGAGCGAAGGAGAGAACGGCGGACGGCTCGGGAAAGATACCGGCCGGGGAAACGCCTCCGGAAGAGGAACGGCCGCGAGCGGTCGTATCTCAGGGTTGAAAGGGGCGACCGGCGTCTAGCGGAGTCCGGACGGGAGTCGCGGCGAGCCGAGCAGTGCGCCGAACACCCTCCACCGCGCGGCCACGTCATCCCCAGCCTCCCGCTCGACGTATCGCGCGACGAGATCTTTTCCGAGGTTGTAGTTGATCACGTAGGCACGGTACTGCTGGATGAAGCGCACCCGTTGCCGCGCCCGCTCCGGGCCCATCAAGGCGTAGCGCTCGAGCCACGACGCCGCCTGCTCCTCCGAGATCTCCCCCTCGAGCAGATTGCGCGCAACCTCGTTGCCGGCGTAACTCAGCCGTCCCACCAGATCCTGAATCGCGTAGTACGACTCGGCACCCGCCGGATCCAATCCTGCCAGCGGGAACAGCACGTCGCGCTCAAACGTGACGCGTTCCGCTCCTGGAAACGCCATCTCGATACCGTAGTTGGCGCTCCCTTCCGCAATGAGCGACTGGGGACTGAACAGGGGATAGACCGAGAACTCCACCCAACCACGATCGATCGCGAGATGCCGCTCCAGCATCAGGTTGTAGACATGGTGACCCGGATAGCCTTCGTGGCACGCCAGATCGACGGCCCGGTCGATGTAGACCGGCAGGTCGGTGTTCACTTGAATGAGGCTGGCGGCATTGCCCTGATACCAGTTGTATCCGCTCCACGACTTGCCGGTGACGTACTCGATCGCGAACCGTTCGCCGGCGGGGAGTTCGAGAAACCGCGTCGTCCGGTCACGGCACTCATCGATCGCCCGACGAAACACGGCGTCGAGTCGATCCGCCGGGATCACGAACCGGTCACGGTACCTCGTGTATCGTGGTTGAACCGCTCCGGTGCCCGGCAGCCGTTGGTCCAGTTGCGCGATCGTGGCATCGAACGACGCGAAGCGATTGGCGGGCGCCACCGCGTCGTACAGCACCATCGATTCCTCGTCGAAGGTCATGACGTCGCCAAGGAGCATCGCGGCCCGCGCGCGGAGCGACGCCACCTGCTTGCGCAGATACCGCAGGCGGAGCACCACCATGGGGTCGGTCGGATCGGGCACGCGATCGAGATCACGCCCCAATCCGTCTGCACGCGCCCGAATCGTCTCGACCGATAGTGACTCGGCCGCGGCGTCCGCCCGCCATTGGGACGGCCCGTAGTACGCGTCGACGTAGTCGGGATCGTGCTGTCCCAATGCAAGTACCAGTTTCACATACGATTCGGCGGAATGGTCCATGGACGGGGGCGGAGTACAGGCCACCAGGCACACGAGGCCCATGGCCGTCGGCAAGGGTCGGGGGCGCGAACGCATGGGGGAATCTACTCCTGGGTACCCATCCGACGAGAGGTTCCACAACAAGCGAACGCCCGGCCGATGGATTGACCGGGCGCTCAATCCTCCATCAGGAGGACCTGGAGGTCGAATTCGTGTGCCCCGCACGAATTCTCCCGCTGCACCATCCATCAACTCGCCATGGTTCCGGCAAGCTCGGGAGGCATGAGGCCTCTCAGGTGCATGCGTAGCATACCACGCATCGTGTGAAGGGTTGGTTAAAACAACGTGAGCACCTGCGCGGGATTTGGGCTGACTATGCCGATCGGACCGATCCCTTTTTTCCGGCGGACGGTCAGTCTGGATCGGGGGACGGAACGGCGCCCTGCGCCGGGACCGCGTCGAGCGCCATCTCCTCGAGAAAGCGGCTCCCGCCGGTGTCGCGGTCGCCGCGGCGGTCAGCCCGCGTGAGCACGAGCCGATCCTCCGCCCGGGTCATGCCGACATACAGCAACCGGCGCGCCTCGTCGATCTCCGCCACGCGATTGTCCACGGTCTGGTAGTAGCCCGGAAGCTGGTAGTCCTCTACGCCCACAATGTAGACCCGCGAGAACTCCAGTCCCTTCGTCGAGTGCAGAGTCAGCAGGTTCACCCGGTGGCGATCGACCTCCGCCCCGTCGGAAGTCGATAAGGCAACGTGATCGAGGAAGCGCTCGACGCTTTCGTCCATTGGGCCGCCGCGACTCGCGTCAATGAGCCCCCGCAATCGGGCGTACGCCTCGGGATACCGCTGCTCGGCGGACCGCGAGGCGCGCAGACGGTCGTACGTCCGCTGCCCCCCGAGCAACTCGATGGCGTCGTCACGGGTCGGCAACCCGCTTCCGCCCAGCCGGGCGCGTTCCTCGTCGTAGTACTCCAGGCAATCAGAGTATCGGCCGAGCGCGTAGTAGCTGGCGCGTTCCTTGAGCAGCGTCGCTTCGGCATCGTGCGCGCTGCCGGTGTCGAGGGCCAGACCGAGTCCGAGATAATCGAGCAGGTTGACCAGGGCCGACTTCCGCGATCGGACGATCTTCTGGTGTCCGAGCGCAGTGAAGACGCGCGCCAGGGTGACGGCGTCGTCCAGCGCATGATGCGCGCGCCCCGTGTCGACCCCGAACCGGAGCGCCAGGTCCTCGAGCCGACCGCCGGATCGGAAGAGGGACCGAACGAGCAACAACGAGTCGAAGAAGACGAGCTGTTCCAGCCCTTCTTGCCCGGCTGCCATGCGCCTCAAGACCGGCACGTCGAACGCCTCACCGTTGTGCGCCACGAGCAGGTCGTCAGCGACAAACCGGCGAAACGCCGGCCATACGTCTTCGAACAACCGTTCGCCCGCGAGCGCCGCCTCGTCGTAGCCGTGGGTCTTCTGCGCCCCCGCGGACATCCGGGCGCGCGGTCGCACCAGCGCATGAAACTGCTCCACGACTTCCCCGCCCCGCACCCGAGCGGCGCCGATCTCCACGATCTCGCACGTCCGGATATCGAGATCCGTGGTCTCGAGGTCGAACGCGACGAAGTCCTGGAACTCGTGCCCGAACTCGGACGCGTGCGCGAACTGCAGCGCCTTGAACACGCGGAGCGGATTGGCGGGGATCTCGGCCAGACCCTCGTCGGTCCCGGCCCCCCCGTACTCGACGCGGGTCAGCCCGGCGCGGAGCAGCATGCCGCGCACCGCGATCGCCGCACCCGAGAGGCACGGCAGGCGGACCGCTTCAGCGCCGCGCATCGCGGTCAAGAGCCGCGCGCCCAGTCGCACCGTCTCCGGGTCGTCCGCGGGGTCGCTCAGTTCGTCGTGCAGTTCCTCGAGGATGTTGGTATAGGCGCCTACCCGCTGCGCCAGGAGTTCCTCGATCAATCCCGTCAGCGACGTGTGCATACGATACATCGCGGTCAGACTGGCCACCTGGTAGACCAGACGCCACGCCTTCTTCGCGTCCGGATCCGACCGCGGACGGGAGGCCGCGAAGACCCGGAGCGCCGAGTGAAACGGGGCATCGTCGCGCATGGACACCCGCACGCGTTCCACCAGCGGGCGCGGCAAGACAATCTCCGCCAGCGCCTCGACCAGCAGCGGGTCGCCCGGTCGCCGCATGATGCGTAAGGCCGCCACGACGAACCCCACGATTTCGTCGTCGGTCAGCGCCCGACCCCGTGCAAGCCGGCAGGGGATGCCGTGCTGCACCAGTGCGGCCTCGAGCGCGTTGCCGACACGGTGCGTGCGATACAACACCGCGTACTCGCCCCAATCCAACCCCACCGCCCCGCGATCCGCCACCAGGTCGCGCAGCAGCCACGCGGTCTCCTCGCGTTCGTCGGCGAAGGCGTGCGCCACCACCTCGTATTCGGAGTGCCGGTCCGCCTTGAGCCGTTTGTCAAACAGCGAGGGCTCCCTGGCGATCAGCCGGCGGGCCGTTTCGAAGATCTGAATCGAGCAGCGCCGATTCTGGTCGAGCACGATGGGCGCGGCAATCCCGAAATCGCTGGCGAGGGTTTGCAGCACCTTCGGATCGGCACCGCGCCACGAGAAGATGGACTGCTCATCGTCACCGACCGCAAAGAAGTTCCTGTGTGATGCGACCAGCGCCTTCAGAATCTCGTACTGCGCCGGGTCGAGATCCTGGAACTCGTCGACGAGCACGTAGTCCCACTGACCGGCCACACGTGCCGCCAGGTCGGGGTGGTAGCGGAACAGCTCCGCCGTCCGAGCAATCAGATCATCAAAGTCGAGCAGATCGCGGGTGCGGAGGTATTCCTGATACCGGCGGAACGTCTGGGCATCGTGTTCGCCGAGTTGGTGATTCTGAAGCCGCCGCCGGCTGAACAACGTGAGGAGTTGCCCCCAGCGCTTGCGGGGGACGCCAAGGCGGCGCAACACGAGCCGCTGGTACGCCTCGTCGGCAATGCCGAATCCCTTCTCGATCTGGAGCGCCGCTCCATGTTCACGCAGGACGGACACGCACAGCCCGTGCAGCGTCCCACCGGTGACCCCTTCCGCGCGCGTCCCCAGCGTCGTCTCGAGGCGCAGCGCGATTTCCTCCGCGGCCTTGTTGGTAAAGGTCACGGCGCAAATCCGGTCCGGCGCGAGCGCCTGCGTGTCGATGAGATACCCGATCCGCCCGATCAGGCAGAAGGTCTTCCCCGCCCCCGGCCCGGCCACGACGAGCACGGGGCCGAGCGCGGCCTCGATGGCGTCCCGCTGCCTTGGCGTGGGGGTGACGGGCATGATTGTCTCGTTGGTCGTCGTCGGTGGTTGCCGACCCACGACGGGCCGATCTAGCGTCGCGGTTTGATCGCTTCCGGCAACCGCCGGAGCGACGTTTGGACTCCCCGGATTTCCTGGCGCAGCAGGCTGTCGTGCAGTGCCAGCCCGAGCGTGCCGGTCCGCCCGTCGAGCTTCTCATTGATCCGATCGAGGGCTTCGAGCGCCGCGGTGGAGCCGGCCATGAGGTCGGCGGCATTGGCCCGCGCCTCCGCCAGCCACGACGCGGCCGAGTCCAACGACGGATGCCTGACGAGGAAGTCGAGGCGCGCCGCGGCCTGCATGAACGCGGTCACACTGGTACGCGCGTCGACCAGCAGCGGGTCGACGTCGAGAGCGGCCAGGGATTTCAGCATCCGGTCCGCGGCATCCCGCGACGAGCCGAGTTCGGCCCCAAGGTCCACAGCGAGGAAATCCTGCACCGCCAGCGCGAGTCGCGCTCCGCGATCACGCAATGTCGCTCCCGCCTCGGCCATCTCGCTCCCCAGCGTTCCGGCCAGGACCGCCCCGGCGTCGAGGACCTCGCCGGTGCCCGGCTGATAATCCACAAAACGCGCGCCGAGGAAATCGAGCGGACGAATCGCGACCTGCGCGTCCCGTCGCGGCTCGATCCGACGAGCCACCTCCAGCGTGATCAGAACCCGCCCGGCGCGCTCGAGCTCGATCGCGGTGACCCGACCCACGCGCACGCCCGAGATCAATACCGGGTCGTCGACGGTGAGTCCACCGACGTCGTGGAACTGCACGCCGACAGCCACGCCATCGGGCACACCAGCACCACCGGCACGCAAGAAGAAGTACGCGGCGACCACGACAGCCAGCCCAAGTATCAACACGACGCCAACCCACGGTTCGTGTTTCTTGTGCTGCACGGAGTAGAACCCGCTCAGCCGCTCCGACACCCTATGAATCCCCCTGTCGCGAACGCCACGCGTGGGGCGACGCCTGGTACCTCATCTGGCCCCCGTCCGGTCAGGCCGGTTCGGCCCCATCACCCGATACCCACCGTCGGCAACATAACCCCGGAACCCGGGTGCGGGAGCGCGACTGGTCACGAGGTCGCCTGCGCACGTAGGTCGCTATACTTCGGCATGTTACAGCGTGAGAGCGTGGGCGGCGTCACGATCCTGCGATTCGATCACGGGAAGGCGCACGCGCTCGACGTCGAATTCTGTGGTGCGCTGGACGACGCGCTCGGGAAGCTGGCGGCCGACGAGACGGCGAAGGCCGTCGTGCTCACGGGATCGGGGACGATCTTCTGCGCCGGTGTCGACCTGCTCCGTCTCCTGGAAGCCGGCCCCGACTACGTCGACACGTTCGTACCGATGCTCGCCAGGACGTTCGCCGGGCTGTTCGCGTTTCCACGGCCGGTGGTCGCCGCCATCAACGGGCACGCGATCGCGGGTGGCTGCGTCCTGGCGGCCGCGAGCGACTACCGGATCATGGCGCGGGGCAACGGCACGATCGGCGTGCCGGAGTTGCGGGTCGGCGTGCCCTTCCCCCTCGTCGCCATCGAGATTCTGCGGTTCGCAACCTCGACTGCGCACTTGCAGGAACTGGTATACCGCGGGAAGACCTATCCCGTCGACGAAGCGTACGAACGCGGCCTGGTAGACGACGTGGTGCCCCCGGACCGCCTGCTGGACCACGCCGTGGCGGTGGCAACCCGCCTCGCGTCGGAGCCCGCAGCGCGGTTTCGCCTCACGAAGCGGCAGCTCCGGCAGCCCACCATCGAACGTATTGCGCGGTTCTCCTCCTCGACCGATGCAGAGGTCGTCGCGGAATGGAAGAATGAAACGACGATGGCGGCCATCCGCGCGTATTTCGCAACGATCACACATCGTCGATAGACGGCGTGCCGGCGGCTACCCGCGGCGCGGGCCTTCCGCGTTCGACCACGTCCCGTCATCCTCCCCCCATGGGACATCTGCACGATGTCGCCGTCATCGGCGGCGGCGTGGTCGGGCTGGCCACGGCGAAAGCGCTGCAGGAACGCCGACGGTGCTCCGTGATCGTCATCGAGTCCGAACCACGACTGGCGGCTCACCAGAGCGGGCATAACAGCGGCGTGATCCATGCCGGCCTCTACTATGCGCCGGGTTCGCTCAGGGCGCGGCTGTGCGTCGAGGGACGGGACGCGCTTCCTCGGCACCGCTACGCGCGAGACCGAGTTGACCCTTGAAACGACCACGGGTGACGTGCGCGCGCGCTACCTCGTCGGCTGCGCTGGGCTCCAGGCCGACCGAGTCGCGCGGGCTTGTGGTCTTTCGCCCGACGTGGCGATCGTGCCATTTCGGGGGGAGTACTGGGAGGTCCAGCCGCCACGCGCTACGGCCATCCGGCATCTGATCTACCCCGTGCCTGACCCCGCTCTGCCGTTTCTCGGTGTCCATCTCACGCGTACGATCGATGACCGCGTGGAGGCGGGTCCCCAACGCACTCCTCGCGCTGTCACGCCACGGCTACACCCGCTGGCGGGTTTCTCCGCGCGACCTTGCCGCGATGGCCGGCTTCCCCGGATTCTGGCGGATGGCGGCGAGACATTGGCGGATGGGAACCCGCGAGATCGGACGGGCGCGCAATCGGGCGACCTTTGCCAAGGCGCTGCAGCGGCTCGTGCCGACCATCACCGCCGCCGATCTGCGGCGCGCGGGCACCGGCGTGCGCGCCCAAGCCGTCGACCGGGCGGGCCGCCTCGTTGATGACTTCGCGTTCGCCACCGGCCACCGGTCCCTCCACGTGCTCAACGCGCCTTCGCCCGCCGCGACCGCCGCGCTTGCCATCGGGGAGGCGATCGCCGACCGGGTGCCCGACTGACCTCAACCACCGATCGCGATCAGCGCACCACGCGCATCGGGACCGCAAACACCGTCCGATCCCACGAAAACCGCAGCATACCGCCGTTCGCCATCGGGTCGACCGCGATCGTGAACCGCTCGAACGGCTCATCGAGCGTCTCCGCCGTCATCGGAACGTGGACCAGGTCCTGCGCCGAGTCGTACGCGGTCCCCCACTGGCCGGTTTGCGCGTTGATGATGAGCGTGAGGTCGCCGTCGGCGTACATGCTCCACAGCGTATAGCTCCCGGCCGGGACGCGGGCGTCTCCCACCATGAGATCACGACTGGTCGTGAAGACGGTGGCCGCATTCGCGCCGGTGCGCCACACCACGTTGGGTGAAACGAGCCCGCCCCAGATCTCGCGGCCCCGCGCCGCCGGTCGCGAGTAGTCGACCTCGAAATCCGCACCGCCGCCCGACGCCTGCACCGTTTCGCGCGGCGAGGCCACGCCGATCCCCGCGCCACGCGCGTCACGCGTGGCGAAATCCGCACCCAGCGCGTCGACGTCGATCGTCGCCGGATCGGCCGCGGCGACGGATACCTTGAGCGTCGTTGCATGACCGTCCAAGCCCGTGACCAGCCCGTCCTGGTCCACCATCAGGTACATCGGCATGCCGAAGAAGTCGAGCGCCACCGTGTCGCCGGCCACGCGGGTCAGCGTATTGGCGGACGTCCGCTGCCCTCCCGCGGGCAGCGTGGTGATGGCAAACGGTGTATCGGCCCGACCTGCCTGGCGGACGGCCAGCTCCGCGAACGCAATCGGCATGGGCGCCTTGGCAACGAAGAACAGCGTACCCTCCGGCGCCGACACCATGATCGTATCGGCCTCCTGCCGATATCGTTCGACCACCACCGAGTCTCCCCGCCGGGACATCACGATACGCGTGGGCCCGGGACCGTCGGGGTTTTCGGCCGGCGTCACGACATCGACTTCCAGCCGGTCCATGGCTCCGCGCGGCGACAGGGTTGCCGCATAGGTGGCTATGCGCGTGACGGGCGTTCGCGTGATGAGACGCCCTTCGAGCCGGTCGGCGGTTCGGGAAAAAACCTCCACCGACATCGTATCCGTGCCGAGCGTCTCGACGAACGCGGCGCTCCGCACGTCGGGTGAACATGCGGCGGTTCCGGCCAGCAGGAACGCGGTCACCATCGGACAACACGTCGTGTGCTTCATCGAAGTCTCCCCGTCATCAAATCTGTCATCAGGCATTCCCTGAACGGGCGTGCCATTCGTACCCGCAGTTTCGGCAGTGGCGGTCCGGGTCGTCCCGCCCGACGGCGCGTCCTCCCCACTTGACGTCGCCGTCCGCCGCGGCTTCTTCCAGCGACGCGTCGGGGTACCCGTACCGAACGGGCACCACGTGACGCGACCGGCAGACCGGGCATGACGGACCTGGGCGTGCACGGGGCGGGGCGGACATTCCGAAAGATACCGCGCCGTACGCCGCTTGACAGACCACCGCTGATGTCCAACAATGGCGGGCGTAGCTCGCACATTTTTCCGATCACCCCTGTGATCCGATGGAATGCGTTAACTGCCACCGACCGATCTCCGCCGACGACAGATTCTGCCAGGAATGCAGCCACCCCCTGCCGTGGACGTCGCCAGGGGGGCCCGGGTTGAATGAAGCCGACCTGCGGGAGTTTCGCCGGCTGCGGACCGAGAAAGGCAGGGTGACGGCCGAATTGCATTCCCTGCTCCAACGCTCCGCCGGCCGACCGTTTTCCGCCGATGAACGACATTCGTGGGCGGATCTGTATGGTCGTTGGAAGGACGTGGCCTCCGAGATCACCGCCAGGATGCAACGGTTCTGGGAACGGTTGGTCGAGGATCGGCGCCACGACATCATTCGCCAGCGCGAGCGCCGGGCCGCCCGACGGCCGATCGAACCGGAGCGGCGAGAGGGCCAGGACCGCCGGGCCCTTGAGCGCCGCAGCCACCCCGATCGGCGCGACCCGTTCGCCCAAGTCAGCTGATTCGTCCGCCGGGTCGGGCAGCCCGCCGATGACGTGGTCGCGGTTCACGCGCCTCTGCCGTCACGCACTCTGGAGAACGACATGAATTGTTACGCCTGTCAGGCCGAGGTCAGTGAAGGCACCCGCTTCTGTCCCGAATGCGGCCAACCGCTCCCGTTCTCGAGGCCGGCAGACGGCGACATGCTCGCCGAGTTCGATCTCACCGCCTTTACCGAGTTGCGCGACCGGAAAGCGGCACTCGCGGCGGAGCTGGAAGGCATGCTCGAACGCATCGGAGAGCGAGAGCTGACGGAGGACGAGCGCAACGTCTGGGCCCAGTTGTACGGCGAGTGGCACCGGGTCGCCGAGGCCATTACGGCCACCATGCAACGCTTTTCCGAGCGCGTCGACCGCGACCGGCGTACGGGCCCGACCCGGCAGCGCGAACGCCGTCGCGGCACGAATTCCGCACCGGATCCCGACCGGCGCGACGAGACCGATCGACGCCAGGGGGATCGCCGGAGCATGCCTGACCGCCGCGACCCATTCGGGCGATACGACTGGTAGGGACCGAGTCGTCGCGCGTCGCACTCGCGAAACGCCGTCCGGTTAGGCTTTGAGCTTCTCGAAGAACCGTTGACGGGCCTTGGCCACCTTGGGCGCGATCGCGATCTGGCAGTAGCCTTGCGCCGGGTTGCGGCGGTAGTAGTCGTCGTGGTAGGACTCGGCCGGATAGAACGTCTCGAGCGGCGTCAGTTCGGTCACCACAGGCGCATGCCACACGCCGGCGGCTGCGAGTTCCGCCATGGCGCGCTCCGCCTCGTGTTTCTGCTCGTCGCCTTGATAGTAGATCGCGGAACGATACTGCGTGCCGGAGTCGTACCCCTGCCGGTTCAGCGTCGTGGGATCGTGGATCGTGAAGAACACGTCGAGCAGATCCCTGAACGTGATTACCGCGGGGTCAAACGTGATCTCAACGACCTCGGCGTGTCCGGTCGTACCGGCGCATACCGCTTCGTAGGTGGGATTGGGTTGCGCGCCGCCGGCGTAACCCGATTGCACGCGTTCGACGCCACGTAACTCGCCGAACACCGCCTCGAGGCACCAGAAACACCCACCGGCCAGGACCGCCGATTCGTGTTGGGGCATGCAGACCAAGATAACGACGGGCGCACGGCGGTGGGGGGGGGGCGGCCGGGGGGGGGGCGGGGCGGGGGGCGCCCCCCCCCCCCGGCCCCCCCCCCCGGGGGGGGGGGCCCCCCGGCGGTGGGGGCCCCCGCCGGGCCCCCCCCACACGGCCGTGCGCCCCCACGGTTTCGATGGTATGGTATTGTACCGGTCCAACACCGGCCCACCATCGGGGATGCCCAAGAATGCGCCACACATTCGTTCCCTTGCTGGCCGCGTTTGTCACTGCCACGACCCCCGCCGCGGGCCAAAGCCGCGACGCCGGCACGCTCGTGGTCGTGAACAAAGGTGCGGCCGCCGCCAACCTGATCGATCTCGCGTCGGGTCGGATCGTGACCACGCTGCCAACCGGCGACGGGCCCCACGAGATCGTGATCACGGGCGACGGCCGCACCGCCGTGGTGACGGATTACGGCGGCCGCGGCGAGGGCGGCAACACGCTGACCGTGATCGACGTGCCCGGGAAACGGGTTGTTCGCACGATCGCCCTGGGAGACTACCGCCGGCCGCACGGCGCCGCATTCCTTCCGGGGGATACACTGCTCGCGGTCACGTCCGAGTCGTCGCAGAACGTGCTGCTCGTACACGTCGGCGCGGGCACGATCGTGAAGGTCATCCCCACCGGCCAACGTGGCTCCCACATGCTCGCGATGATCGGCGGTGGCCGGATGATCTACACGAGCAACGGCGGGGAGAATACCGTGTCGGCGCTCGACGTCACGGCGGGACGGGCGACGCGGACCCTGCCGGTACCACCGCGACCCGAAGCGATTACCGTGACCCGGGACGGACGCGAGGTCTGGGTGGGCAGCAACGAGGAAGGATCGATCACGGTGATCGATACGGAGAGCGGAACCCCGGTCACCGCCGCAACCGGCTTCGGGTGGCCCTACCGCATTCTCATCACGCCGGACAACGCCCGCGCCATCATCCCGGACCTGGGCCGCCATGAACTGCGTGTGTTCGACCGCGCCACGCACCGCGAACTGCACAAGCTCGATCTGGCCGGGACGGGACCGCAGGGCGTGACGCTGTCGGCAGACGGGCGCACGCTGTTCCTGTCGTACAGCCAGCGGGACCAGGTGGCCGTCATCGATCTCGCCACGATGACCGTCGTCAGGACACTGGCGACCGGCGACCAGCCCGACGGAGTGGTGTACTCGCCGATCGTGTTGGGGAACTAGGTCTGGTCGTCGGCCGAGCGCGGCGCTGCATGCCGTTCCACCAGCGCGGCAAGCGCGTCGGCGAGCGCCTCCAGCTCACGCTCCGCCATGATGTGTTTCTGCACGGCCATCGATCCGGATACGAAGAACGCACCGGCGGCCGCACACATGAAACTGAACACGGCGAGCGGCGGGGCCTGGGGCATACCGACACCCAACCACAACGCAATCCCGCAGAACATCCCGCCGACGGCGCCAAGCGCCCCACCGGCCAGTCGCCCGGGGATCGCGTGCACGATCTCCTCGAACTGAAACCGCATCTCCCCCGCGCGCGGCCCGATAACCACGTGCACCTCGCGCTCACCGGTACTGGTCCAGCGAATGGTCCGTCCGAAAGCGTGCACGGTTCCCAGCATGCCCAACCTGCGGTGAATCGCCTCGAGCAACCGCGGGTACTCGGCCGCTGACATCGTCCCCTGAACGATGCGCTCGATGGCAACTCGGGTGGGCCGCGTCGAGATCAGTTGCGGCGGGACGTTCCGGTTCGGGAGTGATCCCCGGGAGAGTTCGAGGGCCGCTTGGCGGACGTGCTCCGGGGCGATGCCGACCTGCGCGGCCACCTGCTCCACCCCACCCATCGTGAGGCTCTCATCCTCGTCGTCCTCCCGCGCGATCTGAAGCCGGGCCGCGCGTCCTATGATGTCAGACACGTCGATACCAGTACGATCAGTGGCGCCGCCGTCACCCGCCTCCGCAACGACCTCCTCGATCGCGTCCCGGACCAAGCCGGTGGGAATACCGACCGAAACGCCGATTTCCTGCAAGTCCGCCAGCGACAGGTCCTCGCCGTTGGTGCGCCTTTCCTCGTGAAGCGCCGAAGCGCGCCGAACGATCGCGTCGACCTCGCTCATCGACCGGCGGGGACCCGGCTGCAGCGCCGCAACCGCCGCGTCGCCAAACCGGCGCGCCGTGCGAAATCGGTCCTGCGGGCGCATGGCCAATGCCTTCGCCAACACCTGCTCGAGCCGTCCGGGGAGTTCGTCGAGCATCCGCCGGTGATCGGGTGAGGCATCAATGAAGCGGCCGAGTCGGACCGCCTCCGGCGTCAGCCACAAGCCCGGCGTCTCGCCGACGACCATCTCGTACAGCACGCACCCGAGGCCGTAGATGTCGGAGGTGGCACCGAGGTCGGCGATACCGGCCGCTTGTTCCGGACTCATGTAGCCCGGCGTGCCGAGCGGGAATCCGGTACGGGTAAGGTGGATCCCCCCCGCACGGCTGACCGCCTTCGCAATGCCGAAATCGGTGACGTACGCGTGACCGCGAAACAGCAAGATGTTCTCCGGCTTGATGTCGCGGTGCACGACGCCCGCCTCATGAGCATACGCGAGCGCGTCGGCCACCTGGCTGGCTATCGTCACGGCTCGGGGAAGCGCCAGGCATCCCTGTGCGTTGAGACAGGCACGCAACGATTCCCCACCGATCATGGGCATCACGTAGTACAGGAATCCGGCGGCCTCGCCGGAATCGTAGAGCGGAACGATGTGCGGATGGGTCAGTCGGGCGGCGATCTGGATCTCGTTGAGGAATCGCGTGGTGCCCAGTGAGGCGGCCAGCTCCGGCAGCAGCACCTTGAGGGCCACCTCGCGCCCATGGCGCAGGTCCCGCGCGGCATACACCGTGGCCATCCCCCCGCGGCCCGCCGTCCGTTCGAAACGATACCGGTCTGAAAGGGCTTGGAATAGCTGCTGCGGCACCGGGTCCATGCCGGAGAAGATAGGCGATCCCTGTAAAGAATGAGCGATGCGCCGGGGTTTCGCGGGCTCACCATCGGCAGCCTCGCCGGTCATGCCGGGGTGTCCAAGTCCGGTCTGTTCAGGCACTTCGGCACCAAGGCATCGCTTCAGGAGTGCTGGCCACCGCCTTCCCCGTTCTCGCTACATGCCCCCACTACGCCGGCGGGTCGGCCGGACCCCTCTCAGAGCGCCCTCCGCAGGATCCCGAGCACCCCATCTCTGGTGACCGGTGCGGGATTGGCATAGGCGTTGTCCGCCGCGAGGTCGGCGGCGCGATCGAGGTCCGACTCCTTCAACCCGAGTCGCCCCAGGGTCGCGTCGATCCCCAACGTGGCGTTGAGTGCCACCAGACCCTCCGGAGCGTCGGGCACCGCCAACGCGACGGCAATGCGGCGCATCGCGCCGGGGGCCGCAACGGCGTTGTACGCCACGACGTGCGGCAGCAGGACGCTGTGGGTCAGCGCGTGCGGTAATCCGAACGTGCCGCCCAGCACGTGACACAGTTTGTGGTGCAGGCCCATCGACGTCATCTCCAGCGCGCGTCCCGCGAGATGGGCTCCGTAGAAGGCGTCAGCCCGCATGGCCAGATCGTCGGGTCGGGCAACCACACGCGGCAGTGTGCGCGCCAATCGCCCGATCGCCTCCTCCGCGAGGAGCGACGCCACCGGATCGTCCTCCGGGGCGTAGAGCGCTTCCACCGCGTGCGCGATCGCGTTGACACCGCTGGTCGCGCTCGCGAGCGCCGGTAACGGCACGCTCAACACCGGATCGTACAGCACCACGCGCGCCAGCACGCGCGCGTCTCTCCCGGTCCGTTTGCGGTCGCCGTCGGTGATCCCCCACACCGAAGTCATCTCGGACCCCGAGTACGTGGTCGGCAGCGCGACGATGGGCAGTGCGGTCTCCCGCGCCAAGGCCTTGGCAAGGCCGATCGCCGATCCCCCACCTATCGCCACCAGGCCGTCCGGTTTCACGGCGCCAACGACGCGAAGGGCGTCGATGACCAGCGTGCGCGGCACGTGCAGCGCCGCCCGCTCGAACGCGCCAAGACACCGATCGCCCAGATGGGCCCGGAGCTGCGCGACCGCTTCGCGCCGTCCCGGCGTCGCCACGACCACAACCCGCCCGATGGCCGCGCGGTCCAACACCTCGGCAAGGCGATCGCTCACGCCGACGCCGAGTAACACGCGGGTCGATCGGGTCGCGTAGTCGAAGCGGAGGACCGCCCCCGCACTCATGCGCCGTCCAGCGCGGCATGCGCCCGCTCGGACCGTTCGCGCAGGGTCCGTAACGCCGCGAGTTCCCCGGCGTCGACCGCGCGTGTCTCGCCGAGGTGCTCATGCACCCGCAAGGGCCAACTGGTTGATTGGATCACCTGCGCCGCGGTGACGCCGGGATGGACGGCGCTCAGCACCAGCTCCCGCGTAACCGGATCCGGTTCCAACACGCCCAAGTCGGTAAACACCTTGCTGGGCCCGCGACCGCTGAACCCCGCACGCGCGCGCGCGTCACCGCCGTCCAGGAACCCCACGGACGTCACGAAATCGAGCCGCTCCACGAACGCCTCCTGACGGTGCTGCAACATCACGAGGACATGTCCAGCGGCCGCCGCGACCTCCGGCGCGCCTCCGGCACCCGGCAACCGTACGCGCGGCTTCCGGTACCCGCCGATGACGGTCGTGTTGATGTTGGCGTACCGGTCGATCTGCGCCGCGCCCAGGAACCCGACATCGATCCTGCCCGCCTGCAACCAGTAGGCGAAGATCTCCGGGACGGACACCACCGTGTCGGCGGTCTCCGCCAACTCGCCGTCCCCGATCGACAGCGGGAGCACGTCGGGCTTGGAACCAATCGTTCCGGACTCGTAGATCAACGTGAGGTCCGGCGCGTGGAGCCGCCGCGCCAGGTTGGCCGCCGCGCTCGGCCATCCGATGCCGACGAAGCACGTGGTCCCGTTCACCAGCGACCGCGCGGCGACGATCGTCATCACCTCGTCGGGGGTCGGCGGCGTCATGCCGAGTCCGCCGCGAGGCTTCGGCGAAACTCCGCCATGTTCGCCGTGCCGCGCACGTGCCTGTCGATCCACGCGGTGAAGTGCTCGCGCTCGCGCGAGATGCCATCCCAACGCTTGTAGAACGTGTTGTCTCGTCGATCGTATCCCATCGCGTACGACGGATAGGCGCCACCCGGCACCTCACAGACAGCGGTGACCACCCGTGCCGGCAGCGTCACCGCCCCGGGGGCGGGCACCAGGCGGTCGACGATCTCTTCCACCGTCACAAGCACGGCGCGCGCCGCAAACACCGCCTCTTTCTGAATCCCCGCGATGCCCCACAACTGAACGTTCCCTTCCCGATCCGCCTGTTGGGCGTGAATCACGGTCACGTCAGGCCGGTGCGCCGCAACCGCCGTCAGTGGCTCCCCGGTGAACGGACAGATGATCGACCGCAGGGCGGGATTGTGCCGTGGCAGGTCGGTACCGGCACTTCCGCGCAGCACGCCGCACGGCAGTCCGGATGCGCCGGCCACGTACGCCGCCGCCATCGACGCGTGACTGTGCTCCACCAGGATCAGGGGTGCCGGCCAATCGTGCTCCACGGCGTCACGCAAGCGGTGCAGTGACCCGACACCGGGGTTGCCTCCCCACGAAAAGATCAGCGTGCGCGCCGCGCCGACGCCGATCAGCTGGTCGTAGATGACGTCGGGCGTCATGCGCAGCAGCGTGAGGTTGCACCGTCCCTGGCGGATGACCTCGTGCCCGGCCGCGTGCGGAATGAGGTGAGTGAATCCCTCCATCGCCAACGTGGCCCCGTCCTGAATCAGCGAGGCGACGGCGTCGCGCAGGCTGGTGATGGTCGCCACGCTCAACGGCGCAGCGCGGCGACCCGCCCCATGATCATGCGTGTCGCGGCGATTTCGTCTTCGTTCACCAGGTGCCCCATCGCCGGATAGATCCGCTGGTCGACCACGGCGCCCATCCGCGCGAACACGCCCGCGCTCTCCTCGACCCGTTCCAGCGGGACGTGGGAATCGACGTCACTGCACCCCATGAACACCGGTGTATCGTCGAACGTGCCCGGGTATTCCCACGTCGTACCGGGGGGACCGATGAGGCCGCCACTGTAGACAATGACGCCGCCGTACCGCCCCGCGTGCCGCACCGCGAATTCGGCGGTGAGGCATGCGCCCTGCGAGAATCCGAGCAACACGATGCGTTCGCGCGTCAACCCGCGCTGCTCCAGCTCGGCGACCAACGTCCCGAGCACCGACAACCCCGACGCGATGCCCGGTTCGTTGCGCGCGGTCTCCGCCATGAAGCTGAACGGGTACCAGGTGTGGCCCGCCGCCGCCGGGGCGACGTACGCAAAGTCCGGATGATCGAGCGACGGAACGAGATCGAGCATGTTCCGGGGTGCCGCGCTGCGCCCATGCACCATGATCATCGCGGCGCGACAGTCGTCGAGCGACCGGCCGGCGTGCGTCAGCGGTTGTCCAGCGTGCGGTGACAGCACCGGCCTAGCCATGGACGACCGGCGGCAATCCGCGTTCGATCTCCGCACGGTGGGGCTCCTCCCACGGCGGCAGCTTGAGATCGTGGCCGAGGCATGGCAGTTCCTCGTCGACCGTGAATCCCGGTCCGGCGGTCGCGATCTCGAACAGCACACCACCGGGCTCGCGAAAGTAGATGGACTTGAAGTACTGCCGATCCCGCACTTCGGTTACCTGGCGTCCGAGCCGGATCAACTCGTCGCGCATCCTCAACTGTTCGTCCGCGTCCGAGATGGCCATCGCCACGTGATGCACGGTGCCGAGGCCGTTGACCGCCGCCGGCGCCTCGGGCGCGTGCAGCACGTCGATCGTCTTGCCCGGTTCGTCCCCCCCCACCGCGAGCCGGGTGCACCCGTCGGCCTCATCGACGACCTCGAAGCCGAGCACGTCAGTCATCAGTTCGAGCGTTTTGACAGGATCCCGGATCGCGAGCGTCACACCATGCACGCCCCGCACGGCGTTGTCGGCACCGATATCGTCGGTCACCCACGGGACTCGCCTGTCCCTGTCGTTGGCGATCAACTCGATCATCAGACCGGACGGGTCGTCGCACAGCAGCCTCTCGTCGCCGAACCGGGCCCCCTCCCCAACCGCGAGCCCGCTTGCCTGCAACCGCGCGCGCCAAAACCCGAGCGATCCACCCGGAACCGAGAACGACGTCACCGTAATCTGACCTGCTCCCTTGGTACCGGCGGGAACGCCCCAACCCTTATACGGGAACGTCGTCATGATCGTCCCCGGGACACCGTGTTCGTTGCCGTAGTAGAAGTGAAAGACGTTGTGGTTGTCGAAGTTCACCGTTTTTTTCACCAACCGCATACCAAGCAAACCGATGTAGAAATCGAGGTCCTCCTGCGCGTCGCTCACCGTCGCCGTTACGTGATGCAGGCTGCGAATCAGTCTGTCCATGTCAACGCCCCGCGTGATGTTACGATCCGAGATTGGTTGGGAAGACGAAGCGTAGAATGTATGCCGGCCGACTCGCCGTGCACCACCGCGGAAGGATCGGACACTGCCGCAACGACGCCGGGGGAGGTTCGATGGCCTCCCCCGGTTGGTGACTCAGTTGAACCGCCGCGACCGGCGCATGGGCCGTTGCCCTCGGCCGCTCATCCCCGGCATCCCCCGTTGCCGCATCCCGCGGCCCTCCATCCATCCTAGCACCCGCCCGCGTTGCTCGTCGTTCAGCATCGCCTTGGCCCGGGCCGAGGCGACGGCGGTGGCCACCTCGACCTGCTGCCGCGCGGCAGCCAGCTCCCGCGCATGCGTCTCGACCACGCTCGGATCGGGACGGTCCTGCCCCATCGCGTCCCGCAACGCCCCGGCGTGCTCGCGCATCACGTCCGCCACCGTTTCGTGCGTGGCGCGCAGTTGGGTCGCGATAGCTTCGAGTTGTGTCACCTGCTCCTCACTCAGCTCGAGCGTGCTCCGCTGGTTGAGCAGCGCCCGCGCCGAATACACCCGGCCCATCCCGGGCCCCGGGACTCCCCTCGGTGGACCCATCTGCTGTGACGCCGCTCGCATCGGCCGGCGCATCCCTCGCTGTTGGGCAACCGCTCCGGTCGGGACGACCAGGGCGAGCCCGAGTGCCGTCATCAATACCTTACGCATGGCTGGCTCCCTCGTACCTTGAATGTGCGTGTGCTGCCTGCTTATGAGACCGCCTGACCGGCCAGAATGTTAGCCGTTGACTCCTCACCCCGCCCGCGCTCGCGCCGTCCCGGTCCGGTAGCCATCTTATCCCCTATCAGACACGTCATTGGAGGCGGTCCCATGCGTCGCACGCTGTTTACGGTTCTCCTCGCGCTGGCGGTCACCGGCGTCGCCACGGCCCAAACCCGTGGCATGCTGCCACAGGACTACTATCGCATGACCTTCGTCGGCGATGTCGCGGTTTCGCCCGGTGGCGATCTCGTGGCGTTCACCGTCACCACGGTGAACGAGGCGAAAAACACTCGACACCGGGAAATATGGCTCCAGCGACTGGACCGCGGCCGCCCGGTCGATACGCCGTTTCGGTTTACCGACCCGACCGAGGAGTCCTCCTCGCCGCGCTGGTCGCCTGACGGGACGACCCTGGCGTTCTCATCCCGCCGCGGCGACGACCGAAACAGCGTCTGGTTTGCCCGCGTGACCGCGCCGGGCGGCGAAGCCCATCACATCGAGGGCGTCGACGCCACGCCGACCTGGTCCCCTGACGGCGCGTGGATCGCCTATACGCGTGCGCCCGCCGGCGACGACGAGAGCGAGCCCGGTGGACGGGAACGGCCCGCCCTCCGTGAAGGGTGGATCGCCGCAAACGCGGTCAGTAACACGCTGAACGCCGAACGATTCGACGGGCGGGTTATCACCTCCATGCGATACAAGCGCGATGGCACGCTGACCCTGCTGCCGGATCCGGCCATTCGGCAGAAATCGCAGCTGTTCGTCGTGTCGGCGGCCGGGGGCGAACCACGCCAACTAACCGAACTCCCGTTCGACGTCCGCGGCATCGAATGGTCGGCCGATAACCACACGATCGTATTCGGCGGCAATCCGGAACAGGACGACGAGTACAACAGCGATCCGACCGCCGAGCTGTACGCGACCACGATCGACGGCGGCGCGCCGCGCCTGCTGACGGCGAATCCCGGCTCTGAAACATCACCCGCCATCTCTCCGGACGGGCGGCGCCTGGCCTTCGTCCATTCGCAGGATCGGGACGTGCAGCCCGAGATCATGGTGGTGGACCTCGCGGCGGACGGCTCGTTCGCCGGGGCGCCCCGCACGCTGACGGGCGAGTGGGATAACCTCCCGGGCGGCCCCTCGTGGAGCCGCAACGGTCGCGCCATCCGGTTCGAGGCGGGAATCGGCGGCAATCGCCACCTGTTCGAGGTGCCGGCGGCGGGCGGTGCGGTGCGTCAGGTCACGACCGGCGATCGGCGCATCGCGGGGACTTCGCTGAGCCGGGACGAGCGGGTCATGGCCTATACCTCGACTGACGCGGTGACGCCGGCCGAGGTGTTCGTGTCGAATGCGGGCGGCGGGAACGAAACGCGCCTTACGGCATTCAACGACGCGTGGCTCGCGGACGTGATCCGGATGCCGGCCGAGCGCCTCACCTGGCGGCTGGCGGACGATACGGAGGTCGAGGGATGGGTGGTCAAGCCGGTCGGGTACCAGCCCGGCCAGCAATATCCCATGATTCTCAAGATCCACGGTGGCCCCTACGGCGCGTACGGCAACACGTTCTTCCAGACGTTCCACACGCTGTCCGCGACCGGCTTCTTCGTGTTGTACACCAATCCGCGCGGCTCCACCGGATACGGACACGATTTCCAATGGGCGACGCGCGGCGCGTGGGGCGAGGTCGACAGCGAGGACTACCTTCGTGGCGTCGATGCAGCGGTGGCGCAGTATCCGGACATCGATCCCGAGCGTGTGGGGGTGTCTGGCGGGAGTTACGGCGGCTACATGACGAACTGGCTCACGTCTACGACCAACAGGTTCGCCGCCGCGGTGACGAGCCGTTCCATCACGAACTGGGAGAGTTGGTACGGGGATTCCGACGCCCAGGGGCTCACCGAGCACGCGTTCTTTGGGCCACCGTGGGAGCAACGCGACCTCTATCGCCGTCTCTCACCCATCTCGTACGTCGAAAACGTGACAGCGCCCACGCTCATCATCCACAGCGAAAACGATTTTCGCACACCGATCGGCGACGGCGAGCAGTGGTTCATGGCGCTCAAGAAACGCCAGATTCCGGTGGAGCTGGTGCGCTATCCGCGTTCGTCCCACGGTCTGTCGCGCATCGGGGAGCCGTGGCTGTTGGTCGACCGCCTGGAACGGATGCGCACCTGGTTCCGCCACTGGCTGATCGAGCAGGACGCCCGGGCGGCGTCGCACGAGGACGGTCTTTGACCGTCAGGGACCGTCTCCCTTCAAAGGAACGCCATGGATCGGATTCGCGTCGCCTCGCTCCAGTACTTCATCCGCCCGGTGAGCACCTTCGAGCAATTCGCGGATCAAGTGTCGTCCCTCGTCGAGACGGCCTCCGACTACGGCTGCCGTCTTGCGGTGTTCCCGGAGTACTTCACCGTCCAACTGTTGACCCTGGGCGATGTCAAACGGCCGATGCGCACGCAGGTGCGCGATTTGGCCGCCCAGGTGCCGCGGTACGTCGACCTCATGCAGGGGCTCGCCCGCGCGCACGACATCTACATCCAGGGCGGCACGATTCCGACGATGGACGACGGCGAGGACCACGTCTACAACCAGGCCTATCTGTTCGGGCCGTCGGGCAAGTATGGCGTACAGGGCAAGCTGCATATGACGCGGTTTGAAACCGAGGAGTGGGACGTGAAGCCGCGGTCGGGACTCAAGGTGTTCGACACCGATTTCGGACGCGTGGCCATCACCATCTGCTACGACGTGGAGTTTCCCGAAATCGCCCGAACCGCGGCATGGCACGATGCGCACATCCTGTTGGTCCCCAGTTGTACCGACGAGCGTCAGGGGTTCCTCCGCGTCAAGTACTGTGCCCAGGCTCGTGCGATCGAGAACCAGATGTATGTCATCGTCTCGCACACGGTTGGATCGCTTCCGATGGTTCCCGCCGTGCACCTGAACTACGGGCAGGCGGCCATCCTGACCCCGAGCGACTTTCCCTTCGCCCGTGACGGGATCCTCGCCGAAGGTAATTACAACCAGGAAATGATGGTCATCGCGGAGTTGAACCTGAACACGATCAACGAGTCGCGCGCCGGCGGCACCGTGTTGCCGCTCAACGACAGTCGGCGGACCGCGGACCTCGTTCGGGACCCCCAGGTGATCGCCGTATGACCACACACCCGCCCGTGATCATCCGTCCGACCGAGGTGCGGGATTTCCCGGGGATCACCGCGTTGTGTCGTGCCGTATACCCCACCAGCCAGCCCTGGGCACCCGATCAACTCGGCTCCCACCTGCAGGTGTTCCCGCAAGGCCAGCTCGTGGCGGTGACGGGCGCCGAGGAGCAGGTCGTCGGCATGGCGGCGTCACTGATCATCATGTGGGACGACTACGAGGAACTGCACGCGTGGCGTGATTTCACGGATCGAGGCTACTTCAGAAACCACGACCCCGCCGGCCGCACCCTGTACGGGGCGGAGGTCATGGTCCATCCGGCCATGCAGCGCCGGCGCATCGGCAAACGGCTCTACGAGGCCCGGCGTGATATCGCGCGAACGCACCGGCTCGCACGTATCCGTGCGGGGGCACGACTACGCGGCTACCACAAGTATGCCGGCCGGCTCACGCCCCACGAGTATGTGCTCGGGATTCTCAACGGCCGCATCAAGGGGCCGACCCTGTCATTCCAGTTACGGGAAGGATTCGAGGTGTTCGACGTCGTCGGGAACTACATCACCAACGACCCGGAAAGCCTGGGGTATGCGGCGCTGATCGAGTGGCTCAACCGCGCGGTGGCGACGCCGGCCGACGTGGCGTTACGGGATCCCAAGTGGCGGGTGGGTCCGGTGAGACCCCGCGCAACCCCCGCTCGCCGGCCACAGGACCGTCGCATCCGGTCCGACCGTCCCTCATAGCGGCAAGTCGGCACGCGCCTCGCGCATGATCCTGCGTACGACGCCCGCCACCAGCAGCGCCAACCCGAAGACGCACACCACGACCGGCCCGGTGGGCAGGTCCCACCGGAACGACACGAACAACCCCACCGCCGAGGCAGCCACCGCCGTTCCCCAACTCGTGGCCAACAGGATGCCGGTGCGTTGAAAGAACAAGAACGCGACCAACGCGGGGACAACCAGAAAGGTAAACACGAGCAGGACACCAGCGATCGGCACCGCCAGGGTAATCGCGAGGCCGAACGACACGTAGAACAGGAAGTCCCACCACCGCACGTTCCACCCGCGGGACGCCGCATCCTTTTCGCGCAGCGAGATCGTCATGAAACGATCGCGCAAAAACCAGTGGAACGCCCCGATCGCGACGTAGAAGGCGGCAAGCCGGAGTATCTGACCCCAGTTCACCCACAGAATCGTGCCAACCAGGACGTCCTCGATGGCCTCCGCGCCGTGTGGAGCGCGGTTGGCGACCAGCAGGGCCGCCGCCGAGGCGACCACGTACACCACTCCGATGATCGCCTCATGCGGCACGCGCTGCGCCGTCGGGCCGGATCGGGTGATCGCGAAGATGAACGCGCCGAGCGTCGTGAACGCCAGGGCAAAGCCGTACCCGGCCAGCGAACTGGGTTGCAGGTCGAACAACAGGGCGGAGGTGGCACCCAACGCGGCCATCTGCGCCAGCGCCAGGTCGACGAAGATCACCCCTCGCGCGATGACGTGCACACCGAGGTAGGACAGCATGCCCACCAAGACCATGCACGCCACCAGAGGCGCAATCATCAGGTGCATCAGGTCGCCCATGACCTTCCTTCCTTCTCAGCTCAGCGGCGCGCGTTGCTGAACGCGTTCGCCAATCCGTTTACCCACGAGGATACCAGATCGATGTAGCTGTCCGTGCCCTCCGCACCACCGGCGTTGGCCGGAATGATCACCGCAGCGGCCCCGGTCCGTTCCGCGATCGTTCGGACCTGGCGCGCGTCATAGAAGTTCGCCGCCAAAATCGCGGGGATGCGCTCCGATTGGATCAGCCGCATCAATGCCGCAACATGACCCGGCGTCGGCGGGATGCCCGGCTTGGGTTCCACGAACTCGACGCAGGGGATCCCGAACCGGGCGGAGAAATAGTCCCACTCCTTGTGATAGCACACCATCTGCCGGCCGCGGAATACCTCCGAGGCACCGTACCAGCCGGCGAGTTGCTCCGACAGCAAGTGGCCCTCGTATCGCTGCGTATGCAGGAAATCCCACAACTTGCCCTGCACCGCCAGGTCGTACACCGTCTCCGCACCGAGCAGATCGAGTAGCGACCGCCCGATCAACGCCTCCAGCACCTTGTCCTTCCACGCGACGAAGCGCTGGCGATAATACGCGTCGCCGGCGGGATCGACGCGGGTCAGGCCGGTCAGGATGTTCCGACCGATGATAATCCCGTTTATCGGGTCGGCCCAGATGTGCGGGTTGCCGAATGCGTGCACGTCGCCACCGGTGCGGCTCGTGGACGTGGGCACATCGAGTAGCGTAATGCCCGTGTACGCCGTCACGTGCCCTGGCCCGCCCTCGCGTACCTTGGGGTTGTTCGCGCGATCCACCAGCGCCGGTACCCACAACTCGAGGTCGAGACCGGTGACGACGAACAGATCGGCGCGTTGCAACTGTAGGGCGAAGCTGGGACGCGGCTGGACGAAGTGCGGATTCTCATCACCGCGCCCGATCGAGACGACTTCGGCGCGGTCACCCGCGATTTCCCGCGCGATGGCGGCGTACGTGCTCAGTGAAGTGACGACACGCACCGCCGCGCCAACCGGATCCGCGTCTGGCGACTCGTGACGCATGGGCGAGCCCGCGATGGTCAGCAACAGCGGGACGGCAAGTAAGGATCTCGTATCCATTAGTATGTCTCGTGTTTGTGAGGCCCGACCGACCAGACCGCCTGGACCAGAAACCGGTCGCCCGTCACCCGGGATGCGCCCGCCGGTGACGACAGATGCTGCCACTCGGCGCGCAGATACACCCATTCGCTCTGCCACCAGGTCAGCCCGGGCACGACCGACCAGACGTAGTCACCTCCACCGCCAAGCCGTTCGACGTAATCGACCCGCGTGCCGGCGAACAGCCGCCGGCTCAGTTGATAGACCGCCGAGGCGTAGCCACCGTATCGGGTTGGGCCGGCGCCGGCCACTTCCCGCCGAATCGCATACCCCTCACCCCGTAGCGTAAACGACTGGTACTGCGCACGCGACGGCGGCACCCACGTGAAACGGGCGTCGATACCGAACACGGTCGTTTGAAGATCCGTATCGGGGTTCCGGCCATAGAGTGCCGTCCCACCGACCTGGAAATACGTCGACGGGCTCAACGCCCAGAAGTTGTTCAGATGCCCCAGATACGACAGCCTCCGGCCGTCGTCGAACAACACCTCGTTCTTCCCCAACGACACCTGCGCCGTCAATTCGTGGGTGCCCAGCGCCCCGCCGCCGGCGGGCACGAGCCAGAAGAGACTGAGGCCGTCACCGACGAGCCCCTCGTCTCCCAGAAACTCGCTCAGCACCAGCGGCATCTCGGACTGGGGCAACGCGTGCGAGTGCCATCGGTTCAACTCCCCGACCTGTTGGCGGAACCGGCCGAAATCCAGGCGCAGGTGGCCCGGGAGTCCGGTCCAGTACGCGTACCCTTCCTCGATCGCCACCTCCTCTTCCGACAACCCGACGAAGATCTTGGTGCTGGCATAGGGATCGAGCGCCGATTGCAACGAAATCTCGAACTCGCGCACGTCGAAATTGTCTTCCTGCGGACCAGGTCGGCTGCCCTGCACCCGCACGTCGGCCGTCGCGCTGATTTCCGGATTGAGCGAGGACAGGTTGCGCGTGCGGCTGCTAAACTGCGCCGGGGCCTCGGTGGCCGCGCTGTCCACCGGACCCGCTGCCTGCCGGGCGGCGGCACGCAGCGCCGCCAACTCATCCCGCACCGGCGTGGAATCGCGGCTCTGCCGGGTCAACCGCTGCAGGACCTGTTCGAGCGAGTCGATCCGCGCCCGGAGCGCCCGGAGTTGGGCTTCGAGCGAGTCGGCGCGGGTCGGCTCCTGCGCACGGGCCGCGGCAGGCGTGGTGGCCGCCACGACAGCCAAAAGCGATAAGATCGCACGCATGTGCGATACGTCTCCTTGTGTCGATCGATGAGTGTGCGGCCCCTGTACAAACCGGCGCCGCGGGAGCGTCACAGAACGGTCAGGCGGTTGGTGGCGCTCGGACCGCGTTGCCGGAGACGGGCGGCTCCCCCACCGGGACACGCAGGACCGTCCCGTTGGGCTCGACCACAGGTTCGGACGCGGAACGGTCGGTCACGGTCACGGTGGTCAAGACGAGCTTGTGTGCGCAAGGGCAGGTCGCGTCGGAGTGCAGGCGGTGACACGAGCTGACGTGGACGTGCTCGACGGTCCGTCCGGTGGTGAGCGGCTGTGTCGAGGCGTGCACGAGGGGGGTGATCGCCGCGGAGAGCGCGATGACCAGGAGCGCTCCGGCGCTCATCCGGCGGCGTGAGCCGCGACCAACCCGATCGTCCATGTCGGACTATAATAGCACCGTCGTCGCCGTTCCGTTCCCCGGGGCCCGAGGCCGCCCGCTTGATCTGGCGACGGCTTGTCTCGTATATGTGGACATGGCCAGCGTACGCGAGTCGCGTTCCCAAGCCAACCGATGATGGGACTCGGCCTTCCGATCCTCGCCCCGGCGTCGCTGGAACGGGACGATCCGCTTGGGGCTCAAGGGCGCCACCGAAACGAACGCCGGCGATCAGGAGCGATTGCCACAGGACGATGCCGATATGCTGAATTGGGACGAGCAGGTGCGTGAGGTCGCGCGCGTGTTCAACCGGCTCGCGCCGAGCACAATGAGGCGAACCGCCTCGCGCTGGGCCACGATCACGGCCGCGATCGCGGCCGGCGCATGCGATCTGAACGGCACCGGCCCGGGCGGCGAGATCGCCGGCGTCGTAATCGAGGCCCCGTCGCTGCACATCCGCGCGCTCGGCGCGGAGGTACGGTTGGTCGCCAAGGCCCTGAACGCGAACGGTGACGTGCTTGAAGGACGGAGCTTCGTGTGGTCATCGGCCAACCCCGCCGTGGCCACCATCGACGGCGCGGGGACGGTCACGGGCATCGCGAACGGGGTCGTGCGGATCAGCGCCAACGCCGGCGGGATCACCGGCACCGCCGACGTCACCGTCCGTCAGGTCGCCGCCGCGGCCACGATCCTGACCGCACCGGTCGCAGGGATCGTTGGGGTACCGTTCGCCACGCAACCGGTTCTCGAGTTGTTCGACGAGCACGGCAACCCTATGCCCGCTGACGATGCCACGACGCTACGCGCGCTCGTGCTCGACGGCCCGGGTGTCGTCGCCGGCGACACCGTCGCGGCGGCGCTGGCTGGAACCGTGCGGTTCACCACCCTCTCCGTCGTCGGCGGCGTGGGTCATTACCGGCTCGGGTTCACCGGTGACCAGCTCGACACCGTGGCGACGGACTCGCTGCCGGTGGCGGTGGGCCCGGCGGTGGCGGGATCGTCGCTCGTGACAACTTCCGCCTCGTTCGTCACGGTGGGCGCATCGGTGACCATTACCCTCACCGGGCATGATGCGGGCAACAACGTCGCGACCGCCGGCGGCGGAACGGTGCAGTTCTTCGCGATCGGTGGATCGAGCATCGGGACGCTCACGACGGCGGTCGATCTCGGCAACGGCACCTACACCGCGCTGTTCGTGGGCGTCGTTGCCGGCTTCGAAACGACGATCCGCGCCATCTTGAACGGCGATACCGTGCCCTCCTTCGCCAGGGTGACGGTCGTACCGTAGGACCCCTGGCGGATCTTTCTCGACACGGGGAGGGTACGGCGTCCAACCGCGCCCCGTACGGTGCGGCCACCCGGGGGTTCATGCCGCCTCGCCGTTCCAGCCTCCATCGTCACGTCGCCGTCCCGTTCCTTGCGGCAGCCACCATCCTGAGTATGCCGGTCGCGGGTCTCGCACAATCGCTCCGCTACGCCGACAGCGTGCTCGCGTCCGGCGATACCGCGTCGGCGCTCGCGCTGTACCAGCGGATGGTCTCCCGCAACCGTAACGACAGCGAAGCGCGCTATCGGGCTGCACGCATTCTGATGACGCGGTTCAGCCCCGATGCCGGGCCCAGCGCGGACCGACGCGCGGCGGAAGAGCACCTGCGGTTCGCCACCCGTCAGGCGCCTGACAGTGCGAAATACTGGCTGGCGCTGGTCGATGTCTTCGAATCCGGATCGGACGTCACGGTCCGCCGCGCGGCGCGGCGCGCGCTCGAATCCGCGCTGGGGGCGGTCCGGCATGCGTCAGCCACGGTGGCTGCCGACGTGTATTACCGGGCCGCCCGGATGTCGTGGATCGCGTACGAGGAGCATCTGAACCGCCACCAGGTGGCGCGCGGCTTCGATATCGATATGGACGCGTTTCTGAACGACTGGAACTATGTGGAGGATCTGCTCGGAGGCGGCCTGCAATTCGAATTCGCCGCCACCGTGGAACTCCGCCGCGTACTGACGGAACTGGAAACAGCGCTCACGCACAATCGGGGGCATCTTGCCGCCGCGGCGTTGGAGGTCGTCGCCCTGGGCCAGCTTGGCCGGTGGGAGGCCGCCCTCGCCATTACGGATACCACCGTCCGATACGCCCGCGAGCGCGGTGAGGCCCTGGCACTCCGCGGCCTCAGCCTGGCGCGCCTCGGACGGTGGCGGGAGGCCGAGACGACCTTCGACCAGGCGCTCGCAACCCTGCCCGGCGAGCGGAGCGCCCCGTATCGTGGGCTCGACCTCGTCCGCGCGCCTGACGCGGCGGACGAATCGAGGATCGAGTCACCAAGCGGCACACGCGCGTTCTGGTTGGACGCGCAGCCGCTCTGGACCCGGTCCACCAACGAGGCCAGAACCGAGTTCTACGCGCGCATCACCTACGCGCTGCACCGCTGGGGTGACATCACGCGTTCGCGGCCCGGTCATCATACCCCGCGCGGACAGACCTATGTCCGGTTCGGACCGCCGGACGATGAGATCACGCTGGGCGCGGGCGGCGCGGACGCGGCGGGATTCCAGGTTCTCAGCGATTCGCTCCGGGCGCGCGATCAGGGATTCGAACGGGTGGATCCCGCCACGCGCCTCGATCGCGAACGCCAACGCACGCTGTGGGTCTATCGCACATCGCGGCTCCGGTTCATTTTCGCCGGCGCTACCGGCTACGGGACGGCATCATTCGCGGCCTCGTCCAGGCACGCCCTCTTCAGCGCCGCACGCCAGACGCCGGTGCGCTACGACAACGTCCCCTCCACCCTGATCGACTCGTTGTCGTTCACCACCGTGCAGTTTCGGGGACCTGGCCGCGGCACGGACGTCGTCATCGTTCCCCATGAGCGCCCCCGCCCCGCCCCTCCGATCAACGTCCTGCTCCGCGCTGACGGGGAGCTGCCCCGGCACGTGGCGGTGTGGAACGGTGCGGCGCCGTTCACCGTGGTCACCGTCGCGCTACCCGGCCCCATCGGCATTCGGCTCGAACGCGAAGACTCGGCGGGCGGACACGCGGCGCGTGGCGCGCAACGACCCGACGTAAGGGCCTTCCCTCGCGAGGCGTTCGCGGTATCGGATATCCTGCTTGGAACACTCGGCGCGTTCAGTGGTGCACCGGACCGCTGGTCCGCGGTCGACCTGCTCCCGTTGGGCGATGCGCCGCTGTCCGGCAACCACACGCTCGGGATCGTGTTCGAGGTCTACCCGGGTGGCGTCCCCAACCCCGCGCGATACGACGTCGAATTGACCTTACGACTCGTGGGCGCCGCTCGACGAGGCATCGCGGCACGCATCGTGGGTGGCGTCGCCGACGCGCTCGGCCTGTCGGCGCGCGGCGATGACGCCGTGACCCTGCGGTACCCGCGGGCGCTCGAGTCGACGCGGGAGGTCGGCGTAGAGGTCCTGGAGATCGATCTGGCCGAGGCGGTCCCCGGGACCTACGAGTTGCGGATCACCGCCATCGATACCGTCGGCGGCCGGCGTGCCGAGGCGACCACGACACTGGTGATCGCGTCCGCCACCCGTTGAGGCCGGCCCTACCGTTCCAGGGCGAATCCTTCCAGCAACTTCGGCCGTTCGTTCCCGGCGGCCACCATCCAGCCGGTCGCGTACATCCACCGGGCCATGCGCTGGACCTTGCCGATGTCGATCAACTCCGGTGCATCGCGCGGCGTGTGATAGTCCGGATGCAGCAGCGACGAAAAGTAGACGGCGGGAATGCCACGGCGGGCATACGGCAAATGGTCGCTGCGGAAATACCATCCTTCCGGATGGTCGGGACGGTCCCACAGCGTATCGAGCGCCAACCCGATGAACGTGGCATTCGCGGTGAGCGCCGCGTGGGCGAGGTCGGGGGAATTGAGGTGCGGTGGCTGCACGCCGAGCAGGGCCGCACTGTCGGGATGATTGCGACCGATCATGTCCGCGTTGAGGACCGCAACGATCCGATCCGCGGGGACGACCGGATGCGCGGCATGCCAGCGCGAACCCAGCAATCCCTTCTCCTCCGCCCCGTGCCACACGAACAGCGCCGAGCGGCGCCCCGGGTTCTCGGCGAACGCGCGGCCGATCGCGAGCAGCGCGACCGCGACGCTGGCGTTGTCGTCGGCGCCGTTCCAGATCGAATCGCCGTCCTCGGCCGGGAGCACGCCGTCGTGGTCCTGATGCGCGCTGAACAGGACGTGCTCGTGGCGTAGCCTCCGGTCCGTACCGGTCACCCTCGCCACCACGTTGACGGAGGGAACCGTGAACGTCTCGCGCCACAGGCTCAGCTCCATCGTCCGGCCGGCCCCCATGAGACGCGATCGCCAGCGGCTGCTCACCCATACCACCGGCGGACCGCTGGACGGCGCCGCCGCAGAGTCCAGCGTGTACCGCCCAGCCGCGAAGTTACGTGTGCCAACGAACGCCAACATCGATTCCGCAATCGAGTCCGACACCAGCACGATGGCCGCCGGCCGGTACGCCGCCAGCGCGGCGGCGCGCGCGCGCACGGCGGAGAGTGTGTAGCGGAATCCCCACAGACTCGCCGAGGGGTCGGGTAACGTCGGCGGGGGCACAAGGTCGGCCACCACCACCTTGCCTTCGATCAGCGGCACGGCGAGATCATCGCCGGGCATCCCGCCGATCCAGACGACCGGCGCGTCCACCTGCGCGGTGATCGGCTGCACGACGAAGGCCTCGCGATTGAGTGGGATCGTTGCGCCAGCCAACGAGATTCGGCTCTCCGCCGACACCCGTTCCCGGCCCATCGGCCAGAACTGGAAGTACGTCCCATCATCGCCGGCGGGTTCGAGTCCGGCCTCCCGCGCCCGCTCGGCGAGCCACACCGACGCGCGGAATTCGTCAAGCGTCCCGGCCTCCCGCCCACGCATGGCGTCACTCGCGAGGTGCATCAGGTCGGACCGCAGGTCCGATTCCCTGATGGCGCGCATCGAGGGTGGCTCCCGCTGGGCCGCCAGCCCCGCGCCGGTTGCCACGAATAGACCAATAATCGGCGCGATGAAACGCGCAGTACGCATGCCGTCCTCCCGGGAAATCAGAGCCGCCTCGCTGCCTGGTCGCTCTAGAACGCAAGCATCTGCGTGGCCTTGATAATGATGCTGCGGCCCGAGGCCGGCGCGTCGAGCCCCGTCGTGCGAGACTCATTGTACACCAGGTAGAGATTGCTGAGCGGGTGGTGGATCAGATTGAACCGCACGTTCATCGACACCTGGTCGCGACTCGGATCGTACTGCGCCAGTGCGTCGACGAACATGTTGGTGGTGAACGAGTAGTTCGCACGCAGCGTCCAAATCTCGCGCACGAACGTCTCGCCGGGTCCCTCGAGATCGGCCGCGGTCCGGGACAACCCCAGCGTCGCGCGGACGCGATACGACGGCTGCAGCGTGACACTGGCGTTGACGGTCTGTTGCGTCCCGTTCCACAGTCCACCGGCCAGCGCCGTCAGCGCGAGCGCCAACGTCCGGCTCGGGTCCGTCCCCATGAACAGCCGCCACTCGGTCCAGTCGTAGTCCCCGGCCGCCAGCGGCTGCACCGCCGGATCGATCGCGAACGCCGATGTGAGACGCTCGGACCGCGGATTGTGCGACAGCTCGCCGAATCCGCCGTTGTTGAGGAAGAACGTATATCCGTTGTGCATCCGCCGCGCGATCACCGTCCCGTTCTGGTCGGTCACGTAGTTCCAGACGACGTGCGGGTGCATCTCACGCACGCCGCGCGCGCGGAGCGCCCGCAATCGCGGCCGAACGCCGACGTCCAGCGACCACATGCGCGCGCCGGTCCGCCGCATGAACCCCAACTCGTCGTTGAAGTTCTCGCCGATCGACAGCAAACCCGCCTTCACGTGGAGGAAGTTCGCTTCGCGATTCAGCGAGGTCTGAAACGCATAGGTCGCGCCCGACACGCCGTCGGTCTCGCTGTTCACGGCGTACGAACTCCAGTCGATGCGGGCGGGGAGCCGGATGTTGGCGTCCGCGCCGTACACGCGGTTGAAATCGCCACGATCATCGACCGTGCTGCGCATCATGAAGATCGCACCCACGTCGGACGAGGACAGGATGTCACGCCGCAGCCGCAGCACCGCATAATCGCTTCCGAGCACCGTGTCGCGGTCGCGCGTGCGCAACACCAGTGCGCCCGTATGAAAGCCCTCCGCTTGCCCGGTCAGTCTGATCCCGCCGTCGATCCCGACCGGCAGGCCGTCCGGTCCCAACCCCATGCGGCGGCTGAAGAACAGCAGCAAATCCTCGTCACCGCTCGGCGCCGACGCGATGCGCCGGTTGCGCGGCGTGTCGCCGAGGTAGAACTCCCCCGAGTTCTCGAGGAAGAAATCGCGCTTTTCAGGGAAGAACTGGCTGAACTGCGTGAGGTTGACCGTCTGGACGTCGGCTTCCGCCTGCGCAAAGTCGGGGTTCACGGTCACGTCGAGCGTCAATCCGTTGGTGAGCCCGAACTTGATGTCGACCCCGGCATCGCCGCCTTCCGCGAACGCTGCTGCGCCCTCCGGACGCACCGTTCGCGCCAACGCGTATGGCGTAACACGCAAGTCGCGACCGCCGCCCCGCGCCGGGATCCCGACCAGATCGCCCGCCAGCGACAACCGGGTAAGCGCGTACGCGCGCGGCACCGGCGCCCAATAGGCGACCTCGTTCTTGCGGCGGATCCGCCGGCTGAAGTTGATGCCCCACTGGCCACCCGTCTCGCCGCCCTGCCGAAGGGCGCGAAACGGGATCGCCATTTCAACGGTCCATCCATCCGGCACGCGCTTCGTCTGCACGGTCCACGGGGCGTCCCAGCTCGGGTTGACCTCGCGGCCCTCATTGGTGATCTGCTCGTCGGCGCGTCCACCGCCGGGGTTTGTGGCAAACACATATCCGTTCCGCCGATCGGCGAACGTGTCGAGGATCACCTCGAATGTGTCCTGCGTGTCCGTGCGGAAGTCTTTGCGAATGTCGCTGACGATCAAGGCGTCCGGCCGGCTGTCATGCAGATACGCGGCGATGTACAGGGTGGCGCCGTCGTAGGCGACCCACACCTCGGTGCGCTCGGTCGCGGGCCGCCCTTCATCCGGCTCGGCCTGGACGAACCCGGTGACCGGTGCCGCGCGCCACACCGGATCGTCGAGGACACCGTCGAGCGTGACGGGTACGGTGGAGGCAACGGCCTCGACCACGAGCCGGCCCGTCGCTGCGCGACGCGCCTCCACCGCCGGGCGGACACGCTGCCCATCCGCGCCCTGGGCCGCGGCCCGGCCCGGCCCGATCCACCACAGCGCCAGGACCGCCGCCAGCAGGCGGACGCAGGCGGCGCGGCGAGACAACGACGTCGTTTGCATTGGACGGCAAGATAGGGCTGCCGCATCACGCTGACCAGCACACCCGATACGGTGCGCGCTACGGCAGACGGGCCACCGAGTCCCGCAGCGAGATCCCCGCACCGTTCGCCTCGGACATGACCGAAATCAGTTGGCGATAGATGGTGCGCGCGCCCAATTCATCACCGGTGGCGCGCAGCGCCTCGGCGCGCAACGGCAGCACGACCGACCATGCCACTTGATCGTTGAATCCGGACGGCCGCGGGAACGCCGACGTCACCGCCACCACCGTCTGGTGGTCGCCACGGGCGGCGGCGACCCGGGCCCACCCGACCCGCAAGGGCCAGAGCGATCCAACAAGTCCGAATGGCACTCGACCGACACTGTACACCGCGAGCGCCGTCGCCCAGGCGCCGTAGGCCGCTCCGGTGTCGCCCGCGGCGAGCGCCGCATGGGCCCGCAGGTCCAGGTCCAGGCTGCGCGCAAACGGGTCGGCCGGCGGCTGCTCGGCGATCTGCCGGACCCGGGCGGCCGCCCGCGCGGCCGCCGCCGGATCGCGTACCGCGTACCACCGCGCCACAAGCCATTGCGCGACGACGTCCGCCTCGTCTCCCAGAAGCCTGGCGGCGGCCGCCGCCCGGCCGCCCGCATCATCCAGCCGCGCAACGCCCGTCACGTCACCGAGCACCACCCACCGGTCCCGCTCGCTGCGTGGCACATTCAGGCGGGCCGCCGCGCGCAACGCGGAATCAGCCGAGGCGAGGCGTCCACTGCCAAGCGAACTCGCGATGCGCATCCGAAACGCCGTCGCTCGTTGTTCCTCCGACGCCGCGCGCGCCAACAGCACGTCGATCGCGCGCCGCGCGACCGCACGCTCGGCGGCCCGCTGCCCGAGACTCCCACCGCCGAACGCGAGAATCTCGAGTGCGGCCGATGGCCGCGCATCGAGCGACCCCAGCGCAGCGAGCGACGCGCGCGGACCCTGATAGAGGACCGAATCCGCCATCCGCATGACCTCCGCCCAGACCGATACGCTGTCGATAGCCAGATAGCGGGCGAAGTAGCGCTGCGCCGTCGCCCGATCGTCTTCCAACACGGCGATCAGCGCGAGTTGCGCCAGCGCGGCCGCAAACGACGGATTCAATTCGGCCGCCTTCCCGAACGCCAGCCGCGCCGCCCCGACCGGCGTATCGAGCAACGACCCGAGGTAGAACTCGATATACCCCAACAGGAACCAGGCATCGGTGGCGGTCGGCGACTGCTCGACGATCGAGCGAAGCGTATCGTGCGCGGCGGCGATCCGGCCATCGACGATGAGCGTCCGATACGCCGCCAACAGGCTCGCATTGGTCGGATCCAGCCGATCGCCGAATCGCACCGCGGCGTCGAGCGCGACGCTGAGCGCGTCGGCCGCGCGGGTCGGCCTCAGCCGCAACAGCTCGCTCAGCATGCGGCGGAAATATGCGGGCGCAAACGTCGAATCCCGCGCGATGACGTCGTTGAACCGATCGATCGCGCGGTCGTACGCACCGCTGCGGAAGAGCCGTTCGGCTTCGAAGTACGTCCCCACCGCCGCCATGCCGCCCCGCGGCAGGGATGACACCCATCCGACCTGCTGTCGCGCAAGTTCGCTGGCGAACGCATCGGTCATCAGGCGCGTCACCAAGCCGGCAAGGCTGTCGAGCGGGCCCTCGACCTCACTTCCGCGCAACAAACGCCCTTGGGGCGCATCGCGCACCTGGACCTCGATGTGTACGCCGCCCCCCGGCCCCGGGGTCGCACGCACGACGAGGTACTCATCGACCGTGAACCGGTCGGCGACATCGCTCCGAACGACCTGGTATTGCGGCAGCCAGCGCAGCTGATCTTCCACGGCAACGCGGATACCGCTGCGCAGCTCCGGGCTATCGAACGCCCCGCTCGCGCTCACCGGTTCGATCGCCACGGTCGTCACGACGGTCACGTCCGAGGCGTCGCTCGATCGGCGCCATACCCCGATGGCGATCGCGATGCCCGCGAGTGACGCGAAGGCGACGCCCATCCAGCTGCCGCGGCGGCGCGCCGGCGTGGCCGTCAGCGTCGCGGCGAGCGAGATCCCCGAGTCGGCGGCCTCGATCCCGCCAAGCCACTCACGCACATCCGCCGGACGCCGGTCCCGATCGAGTGCCAGACCGGCGGTGAGGGCCTTGGCCAGCGGCCTCGGGATGTCGGGCCGCGCCGCGCGGAGCAACACCTCGGCGTCATCGCGGTCCTTCAACGTGTCGGTGCGTGTTCCCGTCAGCGCTTCGCTCGCGACCGCCGCCAGCGCGTAGAGATCGGCGCGTCCGTCGACGTCGCTCACACCGAACGCCTGCTCCGGCGCCATATACGCGGGCGTCCCGACGACCATGCCGGTTCGCGTGATCCCGTCCTCCCGGGCGCCGCTCGCCCGCGCCACGCCGAAGTCGGCCACCAGCCAGCGTCCGCTCGCCGTCTCGCGCAGCAGGTTCGCCGGCTTGATGTCGCGGTGCACGACGCCGCGCTCGTGCGCAAAGGCCAGGGCCGATCCGACATGCCGCAGCAGTTCGCGCACGCGGTCGACGTCGAGCCGCCCGTGTTCCTGGATGTACTGCGCCAGGGACTCACCTTCGACGAACGGCATCACAAAAAACGCGAGGCCGTCTTTCACCTGAAACTCGAACACCGGGACGATATGGGGATGGGGCAGGTTGGCCGCGAGCTTCGCTTCGCGCTGGAACCGCGCGAGCTCGTCGCTGCCCTGCTCGGCCAAGACCGGCAGCACCTTGATCGCCACCGGAGAGCCCAACGTCGCGTGGCGACCGCGGTAGATGGCTCCCATCCCACCCTGGCCGGCCAACGCGTCGACGATGAAGCGTTCGCCAACGGCCGCGCGAATCGCGTCGAGACTCGGGAGGTCCACGATTACCTATGGGGCATGATCACGTAATGTAGCGGCGACCCGACAAGGCGCCAGCGACACGGCGCGCGTTAGCGCGCGGCGTCCTCGAGCAACGCCCGCGCCGGACGCCGCAGCACGACTTCGAACGGTGACCGCTGTCCGAGACCGGCAATCCAACTGATCGCGTCGCCAGAGCGATCGGATGCCACCAGCGCCGCGGCACGGAGATACCGCTCGGCCGCGAATCCATACCATGGCGATCCACCGGCCCAATGGAGTGATCGATCGAGCGTAATCCGTTCGAGCTGCTCCAGCGCGGCGGCGACGTCGTGGCGGTCAAACGCCTCCCACGCACGGATCGCCGCGGCAAGATTCGCTCCCAACATGGGCGCCTGCTCGCCGGGTTCCTGCTGCGCGCATTGCTCGGCGGCTTCCAATGCCCGGTCGCGTTCTCCCAGGATCACCGACAGGCGCGCCGAAAGATATCGTCGGATCGACGCGCGTCGGCCCGGATCGGCCGGCGCCCCAACGAGCGCCACACGACACGTCTCGACCTGTGCGTGTGGCGGCTTCGCTCCCGGCACCGCCAGCAGGAAGCCTCGGTGCTCGAGTGCGGCGTTCGGGTCGTTGCGTTCGGCCTGTTTGAGCGCGTGCAGGGCCTGTGCCCAGTCGCCCGACATGACGCTCATGTGCGCCGTGACCAATTGCGGCAGCGCCCGGAGCACACGTGCCCCGGTGAGGTCATCGACCCGCCTGGCGACTCGCGCCACAACGTCCGTGTCCGCCCCGGCGATGGTGACCTCCGCGAGAATGGCCTCGAGGGCGGCGGGCGGGGCCGCGCCGAGGGTATCCGCCAACCGTTCCTCGCACGCGTGGTCAGACGTGGCCACCGCCTGAACCCAGCGCAACACCAACGCCTGGTCGGCGGCCGGGCTGAGCGCGAGGAATCGTTCCACCAAGGTATCGAGATCGTCGATTCGCTGATCGAGCGCCGCGAGCCGAATCAACTGGCTCAGCGCGGCGACATGTCGCGGGTCGAGGCTGAGCGTCCGCTCGAGCGGCCGGCGGGCTTCCGCGGCGGAGCGGCCCCGGAGCGGGTTGAAGCTGAACAACAGATGCCCGAGATGGAACCAGGCTTCGACATCATCGGGCCGCTGCGTGATCACCTGCTCGTACAGCCGCGCGGCATCATCGATGTGCCCGGCCAACCATGCGGCCTGGGCCTCGAGCAACGCGCGCACGTGGGGCGTCAGGCGCCTGCGCTGTTCCCACGCGACCCCGGTCGCCACCCGTGCCTCATCGAGCATCCCGGAGGCGGCGCGGGCGGCCGCCTGCCGATACCACGCCAGCGCGAAGCCTTGATCGAGGTCGAGCGCCCCGTCGTACGCGTTCTGGGCCTCGGTATATCGCCCGAGGCGAAACTCTCGCTCGCCGGCAAGGTACATCTTGAGTGCCGGCAGCGAAGTGGTGGTCACCGCCGCCAGCCGCCCCAGGTGCCCCCCCACCGACGTGCTCCGACGCGCGAGGAGTTGTCGGACGATATCGTCCACGATCTCGAACACGGCGGCCTCTCCTTCACCTTCGCCCTGTGCACGGACCTCCGTTCCGACGGCCGAGTCGAATACCGTGCAGTGTACCTGCAGCCGACCACCGGCCTCCACGAGACTCCCGAGCAGGAACTCGGCGGCACCAAATCGTGCCGCGGTAGGTCGCCCCTCGTCCGGACCGACCGTCTGCACGCCGAGCGTTGCGACATACGCGAGCAGGGCCTGCGGATCGACCGTCCGGATGTCGCCGGCGCCGTCGAGTTTGGCGCTCAAGAGGTCGACCATGCCCTCGCGCAGGTATGCCAGGCTCGGTCCTCCCCGAATCGTGAACGGCAGGATCGCGATCAGGTTTTTCTGCGGTGCCGGAGGAACGATGTCCGGCGGCGTAGCGGCAACCGGGGCCGCCTCGCGCACCGCCCGGAGCCGCGCCGCGAGCGCGAGCGTCTCGGGCGCCGGAGAGATCCCGAGGTCATCCTGGGCGCGCGCTGCAAACCGATCGAACGCCTGGAGGGCACCGGCGCGGTCACCCGCGCGATCGAGGAGACCGATCAACTTGCGTAGCCCAACCTCGTCATCAGGCGCGAGTTCGGTGGCGCGCCGCGCCCAGCGGACCGCGTCGGCCGATCTCCCTCCTCGATCGTCCTGCTGCGCGAGCTGCCACGCCGCATCCGCCGCCATCGCGCGGAGCCGGCGACGCTCGTCATCGAGCCATCGTTCGAACTCCGGGGCGCTGGCGACGAAGAGTCCTTCGAGCAGCGTTCCGCCGTAGAGCTCGAGCGCGGCGCCAGGCCGATCGGACTGCACCGCGTCGCGAAACGCGGTCACGTCGCACCACAGCCGCGACGGCTCCACACCCAGCTCGTCTCCGCGACCAACGACGCAACGCTCGCCCAGTGCGCGTCGCACGAAGTGCAACGCGCGTCGCAGGGCGGCGCGGGCGTGGGTGTCATCCAGATCGGGCCAGAACATCGCCAGCAACGAATCCCGACGGTGGAACCGCAACGGCGCCGCCGCGGCGAGAAAGGCCAGCAACGCGAGCCGTTTGGGCTGGCGCACGACGTCGTCGGAGTGGCCGCCGCTCCCACCGGTGAGGGAGACACCGCCGAGCAGGCTGAGGCGGATCGTCAGGGGGGATGGTTTCGAGGTCACAGATCGGTACACAGGCCGGTCACGCCGTTTCGGCAACGTGGGAACGTACACGCACCCGGGGGCGGGTGATAGCCCGCACCCGAATCGCCCTTTCACGAAGCGGAGGTGCCCCATGTGGTTGTTTGCCGTACTGCTGTTCGGCGACAGCGTGACCGCGCGCGCGATCCCGGTCGCCCCGGCCGAAACCCTGGCGGTGACGGTGACCGGTATAGGCGAGCCGGTGCTGTTCGTCCCCGGGCTCTTTGGCTCCGCGTTCGGCGCCCGCCGGATCGCGGCGCCCCTCGCCACGGCGGGGTTCCAGCTCATCACGATGGAACCGCTTGGCGTGGGTCGGTCGAGCCGGCCGCGAGGGGCCGACTACTCCCTGGCGGCCCAGGCGCACCGGATCGCGGCGGCGCTCGATACGCTGGGGGTGGGCCCGGTGGTCGCCGTTGCCCACTCGCTTGGAGGAGCCATCGCATTCCGACTCGCACTCGAACGTCCGGACCTGATCCGGGCCATCGTGTCGATCGAAGGGGGACCGGCGGAAGAAGCGACCACCCCCGGCTTCCGTCTGGCGATGCGATTCGTCACGGTGATCAAGGCCCTCGGCGGTCCGCGGGTGATCCGGGCGGAAGTCCACCGCAACCTGCGGTCCGCCTCAGGGGACCCGTCGTGGGTCACCGACGACGTGGTAGACGGCTACACCCGCGACGCGGCGCTGCACTTCGACGCCGCGATGGACGCGTTCCGCGGCATGGCGGCTTCGCGCGAACCGTGGTCGCTCCGCGACCGACTCGAGGCCATCGCCTGTCCGGTTGTCCTGTTGTTGGGGGCGGCAGACCACAAAAGCGGGGTCCGAACCGAGGAGTTGGCATTGCTGCGGCAGGCGCTGCCACAACTCGCCATTGATTCGATTCCGGGGGCCGGCCATTTCATCCACGAGGAGCGGCCGGGGGCGGTGGTCGATGCCGTTCGGCGGGTCGGCGGCTGAGGGCCGGAAGCCAAAAGGGCCGCGCGACGACGTCGCGCGGCCCTTCCGTTGTTCGCTACTGAGGACGCTTACGCGAGCTTGACGACGTTCTCCGCGGCGGGGCCCTTCTGGCCCTGTACGATGTCGAACTCCACCTGCTCACCCTCGCGCAACGACTTGAAACCATCCGCCTGAATCGCCGAATGATGCACGAAGCAATCTGGCTGGCCACCCTCGGGCGTGATGAATCCGAAACCCTTGGCGTCGTTGAACCACTTTACCGTCCCTTTGGTACGCATACCGCCGAACTCCTTGTTGTGTGCTGATGCCGTCGGAGTCCGGATTTATTCCCGCACATGCCGAACGCTCATCAATCTTTCCGCGGACGTGCCCCCGCGTTGGGCTGGCATTTTCCCGCACGCCGATAGAGCGCACGTAAATGTCAGCGCCAAGTTAGCGACTATTGCCCGGGGAGGAAACCCCCAAAACCGGACCTTACCGGACCAGCCTGGTACGACCATACTGAGTCACCGCCTGGCCGCATTTGCGTGCCAGCGGTCCGGACCTTGCGGGCAAACGACCCGGGAGGGTTGCTGATGCACGAAAACGACACGTCGATAGGGGTTCAAACGCGCCGTGTTTTGAGGCATAATGGATACATGAAGGCCCGAACCGCCCTTCCGGCACTCACCGCGACCGACCTGGCGGGGATCTGACCTCGTGGCGATCCAGGGTAGCCTCGAGGAAGCCTCCCTTCCCGACGTACTCCAGTTGTTGTCCCTCGGGAAGAAGACCGGGTGCATCTCCCTCACCGAACGGTCGATGGAGGGCAGCATCTATCTCGACAAGGGTCGCGTCAGCCATGCGGCGGTGGTCAACCGGCGCGACCGGCTCGGCGATATCCTGGTTAAGAGCGGCCGGATTACCCAGGAGCAGCTGACCGAGGCGGTGGCGGCGCAGACGCGTGAGAAGCGCATCAGCCAGATCCTGGTCGAATCCGGCCAGATCGATCGCGCCGAGATTGACAAGTTCGTCCGGGCCCAGGTCGAAGAGGCCGTCTATTTCTTGTTCACGTGGCGTACCGGCACATTCACCTTCCAGAGCAAGGTCAAGCCCGAAAACATCGATTTCCTGGTGTCCATCGATCCCGAGGGGATGCTCCTTGAAGGCGCGCGGCGAGTGGACGAATGGAGTCTGATCGAGAAGAAGATCCCGTCGCTCGACATGGTATTTCGGCTCGAGAAGACCCCCCTGCTGAGCAAGGATGTCACGCTCTCCGAGGCGCAGAAACGCGTGCTACCGTCCCTTGACGGAAAGCGCGACGTGAACGCCCTGGTGGACGAGACGGGCCTGGTCGAATTCGAGGTCGGCAAGGCGCTGTACGGGCTGATCACGGCCGGGTTCGTCAAGCTCGTCGAGCGGCGCACCCGCGTGCGGCACCTCGACTACCGCGAATTGCTCGCCTACCTGGTGCACGAGGCCGAATTCGCCGACGCCGGGCGCCGCCGCGAGGCCGCTCGTCACATCGTCGACTGCGGCTCGTGCGCGCAGCGATTGAAGAAGATCCACGTGCGCCGCACCCAGGGGCAGCCGATACCGGCCGAAGAGGAGTCCGAAACGGACGCGGCCGCCGGCGCGGCGGCGTTGGCGGACGAAGCCAATGGCGGCACTGACGACGCAGAGGAATTGGAGCGCCGCCGGCTGGCCGACCGCCGGGCCGTCGAGCGGCGACGAGGCGAGCGCCGGCGTCCCGTGGGCACGCGGCCGGCAGGACAGGTCGAGCGGCGCATGGCGAGTCGGCGGCAGGCCGATCAACGATGCGGCCCGGATCGGCGCATGGCCTACGCGTATGCGGATGGCCGTGTCCGATCCAGTGGCGGCGCCGCCGCGGTGGCCGGCGGGGGCGCCGCGGCCGCGGCACCCTCTCCCGCCGCGGCCCCTCGTCGCGGCCGGCGACGGAACACGGGCCCCCGCGACGTGCCGACGCAGACCCGTGCGCGGCCGCCGGTCCGGGAGAGTACTCGGCCCCGAGTGGAACCCGCGCCGCCGGTGAAGGAGGTCGCGGCCGCGGCGAAGAAGGACGAGGCACCGCTCCGGATCACCCAGGAGATCGCCGGCGATTTCGACATCACCGTCGAGATACCGTCACCGCAGTCGGCACCCGCGGCACCGGCGGAGACGCCGGCCGCAGCGGCGGCAAACCCCAGCGACGCCACACGTGAGGTGCCGGCGTTGGAGTCCGCCGCGCCGCCCGATGGTGTCGCCCAGCAGAAGACGAAAGAGATCGAGTGGCTCATCACACCGCGCGAGTCGGTGGAGATGCTGCGGTCGACGCGGCTGAGCGCCCAGACAAGCGCCCCGAAGGAAGTCAGGACCCCTGACACGCCGGCGCGGAAGGCCACCAAGTCGCCGGCGCGAGCCGTCGCCAAGGCCGCCCCGGCGGAAGCGGCAACCGTCGAAACGCGCCGGGTGGCCTCCCCGAAACCAGAGACTCATGTGGCGGCCGCTCCAAAGCCCGCGCCCGTTGTCCCGGGGCCAGAAGGCCGAATCCGTCGCAGCGGCCTGCGCTGGGTCGCGGCGGCGGCGGGCATCGCGATGGTCGCGGGGGCCGGCTACCTCCTCGGCACGCTCGGTGCGCGCGGCGGCACGGATGGCAGCGCGTCCGGAGACGCCGGAACATCCCAGGAGATGGCGGCCGAGACGCGGGCGCCGAGCGCGGCGACGCTCGGCGCGAGTGTGACGGGCGACGCTCCCACGGCTGCCGCACCGACGAACGAACCGGTTCAGCCGCCGGCAGCGGCCCCCGCGCCAACCCAGGACGCCCCACCGCCGAGTGGCAATCAACCCGCGGTACCCGCGGCCGCCGCGGCTCGCCCGGCGGCGGCCCCGCAGACCGGTCCCCCTGCGAGACCGAGTCCGCCGCGAGCCATCATCCTCACAGGTCGGGTCCTCGAAGACGGCAGCAACCGGCCGCTCGCCGGGGTGACGGTTACCTTGGGCGGAACGGGTCGGACCGCCACCAGCGGACCCGACGGCACCTTCCGGTTCACCAACCCGCCCGTCGGAGACATCGAACTGGCGGCCAGTCTCGCCGGATACGACGAGCGTCGGGCGAGAGGGTGGGTTTCCCCGGACAGCGCCGCGTCAATCGACATCCGACTGGCCGCCCAGCCCCCCGCCGCCGCCGAACCGGTCGCGGCCCCAGCTCCAGCGGCGGTGCCGCCGCCCCAGCCGCCGGCACAGCCCCCCGCGCGAACGGAGCCGGTACCAGCTCCGGCGCCGAGCGCCCCCGCCCGGGTCGAAACGGATCCCGACATCATCTCCGGTGATTGGATTCGTATCGTTGGCTCGGAAGCGGAGGCCGAACTCGGACGTCCGATCGTAGCGGTCGAAGGCCTGGAGATCGAGAGCATCGCGAAGCCGGGAGGACCCGGTCGGACAGGAGTCCGGGTGGTCCAACTGCTGGAGTCCGGGGAACGGATCGAGGTCGTTATCTCACGACCGGCGTTCCTCAGCCGGGGAGGCGCTCGTCGTCCCGGCGATGACCGCATCTCGGCGGTCCGGGTGGCCGACGGAGCCGACGGCGGGGCCACCGGTACGGCGCGCCTCGGCAGCTATCTCATCACCGTCAAGGCACCTATCGCCGGCGACGCCCTCAAGAGCTTCATGAACCGCCTGAAAGAGCACACCCCCTAGCGGAATCGGCCCGCAGACCGTCTCTTTTACCTCTCTGTGTGTGTCGGCGCCGTCGCAGGCTCGCGACAGATGGCGCCAACTGACGACGCCGCCGGGCTGGAGCGGCCGGCGACAACCCGCTCCGATTGGGCCGTCCGAGAGCGGGGCCTGCGGCCCCAAAGTTGCGCAAGGAATCTGTGATATGTCTCACAAAACGGGCGAATGTCTCGCCCACGCCACATCCACTGGAGGGAAGAAAGTATGGGACGCTTGACACGCGCGCTTGCCGCGGGAGCGGTGGCCGCACTCTTCGTAGGGTTGATTGCGGCAGGGTCCGCGCAGGCACAGACATCGGCGACCGCCTCCGCAACGGCGTCCGCGACCGTTGTCGGTATTGCGCCGCTCACCGCCACGACCCTCAATGACCTCGACTTCGGGTCGGTGAACGCCGGGGCCAGTGGCACCGTGGCCGATGTGGACGGAGCGCGATTCCTGATCACCGGTGAACCAGGGCTCGGCGTGGATGTGTCGTTCGTACTCCCTGGCACGTTGGTTGGGCCGGCCGCCGCGACGATCCCCATTTCGTTCGGGCCGACCGACGGGTGCCTTTGGGCCCCGTTCCCGGCCTCCTGCACGGTCATCGACCCCACAGCGCCAACCCTCGCGCTGGCTCTGGACGGCTCGGGCCTGCTGGAAATCGGCGTCATCGGGACGGTGACCCCCCCGGCGGCGACTGTGTCCGGGATCTACACGGGCACGATCACCGTCAACGTCGCGTACTAGCGCGGCCCGACCGGTCGCGAAGCTGGTTCGTCGCGCGGTCTGGTTCGCGATGGTGGGCGTGGTCCTCGGACCCGCCGCACTTGCGAGCCAACGGCCGACCCGCGGATTCATTATCCCCGGGTTGGCCGTCACCGCGCGGCGTGGTCTCTCTTTCGGCGAGATCTTCCGCGGCATGCCGTCAAGCGTCATCCCAACCAGCGTCAATGGGGCGGAATTCGAGATTACGGTGCCCGACCCTTCCCAGCTGCAGGTAACGCTGCTCTTGCCCGGCGCACTCCGATCCGCCGGCGGTGAGGTCTTGCCGCTCGTATTCTCGTGGGGCGACGGCTTCGCGGTCCGCGAAGGACCCCAGGCCACCTCGTTCCCCTTCAATCCCAACCAACCGTTCGTGACGACGCTCGATAGCGACCAACGTCTGCTCGTCCAGTTGGGAGGGACGGTACTTCCCGGCCGCTTCCAACCGTTGGCGCATTATGATGCCACGGTAACGGTGGTGGTGGCGGATGTTGGCATATGATGCGTCGAACGGTCGTGGGAATCGCACTCCTCGTGGCGCTCGCGGTCCCGGTACTTCTGCAGAGCGTCTTCATCGCGCCCCACGCGGTCTTCATCGATGAGAAGACGGGTGGCGCGCAGGTTACGCTCGGCGCCGGCGATGCAGCCGAAGAGGTCACGGTCGATCTCGCGTTCGGGTATCCCGACGTCAATCCGGATGGGATGCCGTACCTCCACATGGTCGATGACCCCGGTGACGAATTCCCGTCCGCCGCCGAGTGGATTCGCGCATTCCCGCGGCGCGTGCGCCTCGAGCCGGGCGATCGCCGCACGCTCCGCCTCCTCGCCACGCCACCCGCCGACCTGGCGGACGGCGAGTATTGGGCGCGGCTGATCGTGACGGCGCGTGGCGCCACCACGCCGGTGGCCTCGACCGATACGACTGTTCGCGCCGGCTTGGACATCGTCTTTCGGCTCATCGTTCCGGTGACCTACCGCCGGGGAGCGGTTTCCACCGGCGTCGCGCTGCAATGGTTCGAGGCGGCCATGGAAGACGACTCGTTGGTGGCGTGGATGGGTGTCGACCGATTCGGCAACGCCGCCTTCCTGGGTACCGCCGAGTTCACGGTGCTGGATGACGACGGCACGGCGCTCAGGGATTGGGCTATCCCGATGGGGATCTACTATCAGATGGACCGGCGGTTCGTGTTTCACGTGGACGACCTGCCGTCCGGCAGCTACCGCCTGGCACTGCGACTGGCCGCCGAACGCAAGGACCTCGAAGACAACCAGGTGCTGCCGGCTGCCCCCGTAGGCGACACGGTCGCGTTCGTGGTGCCGTGAGCGTGGGTCGCCGATGCGGATACCGCGATGCGTTTTCGTACTCCCGTTTCTCGCGGCGGCCCTAGCCGCCCCTCCGGCCCGCGCGCAGCAGGACACTGTTCCCATCGAGGCGATATTCCGGGTCGACCTGCAGTACGGCCCGTCGCGGGTCGTTTCGGCCTTTGTGATCGACACGCGGCTCCTGTTGCCGCTCACGCGCCTGCTGGTCGACGGAGCGATCGGTGTGGCCGATTCATCGCAGGGCCATTTCATCGCCGCGGTCCTCGAACCTGCGGGGATCGCGATTCGTTTCGACACGGACAGCCTCCGACTCTCCGTCGACGACTCCATCGTCCCGTTCGGTAAATGGGACGCCGTCTGGCGGGACGGCGAACTATACGTCGATACCGACTTGCTCACCGAAGCGTTTGGTGTCCTGGTCGGGATTGACTGGATCGGCTTGACGGTGGTGGTCGCTCGGACGGACGGGCTGCCGATCGCGCGGCGCGCGCGGCGCGAGCTCGCGCGCGTCCGCGCCCTGCGACGACAACCCGCGTACACCGCCGCACACAGCGTCCCGGTCCCGGAGGGGGTTGCCGACGGCGCGGTGCTCCAGTGGGCGCTCACCGGAGCGACCAACGACCCCTTGGGAAACGGCTCCATACAATTCGGGCTCGGTGCCAAGCTGTTGGACGGCAGCATCGAGTTCAGTTACGACAATCGCCGGTATACCGGTGGGTCCTTCTCGCGGACTCGGGGCTCGTGGATCCGTGCGTGGCCTGAAGGCGAGTACGTGAAGCAGCTTCGACTCGGCGACGTCCAATCGGCGGGCCGCCGCTCCCGACTGATTCGCGGCGTGGTGGCAACGAACCAGCCGTTCATTCGATCGTCCGAGTTCGACCTCGAGGAGATCATCGACGGGGTACCACCCGGGTGGGAGGTCGAGCTGTACGATGCGTACGGACTGCTCGATTTCGGCGAGGCCGACCAGTTGGGAGGGTTCCGCCTCGCCCTGCCACTCCGGTACGGCGCCAATCCATTCGACATGGTGCTGTACGGCCCGCGCGGCGAAGTGCAGCGCCGACGCCGGACCATTCGGATCCCGTTCGATCGGCTGCCCGACCACACGTGGGAGTACGCGCTCGGCGTGGGGGCGTGCCACACCGACCCCTGTGGTGCCGCGTTCACCGCCGATCTGCGCTACGGCCTCTCCCGGCGGGTGACGGCGCAATCCGGTTGGGATCTGATGTCCCGCCCAGGGGAGTCGGCGCTGTTCCAACCCTACGCGGCTGTTTCCGCGGCGGTACTCCCCTCGGTGAGCGTCACCGGGGAAGCGGTCGTGAACGGCCTGGTTCGCGCCCAGACAGACTTTGAACCAACCCCCGATTTCCGAGTTGGTTTCTCCCACACCTTCTTCTCGGCGGAAGGAGCCCAGTTCTTCGGGTCGGCGCTTGACCGGCGCCGCACAGAGGGCTCGTTGACGTGGTTTCGCCGGGACAACCTGTCGACCGCCGTACAGATCTCCGCTTCGCGGTCGTCCGGACCGGGCTCGGGACGGACGTTCCTGCGTGCGATCGTCACCGAGCGCATCGCCGATATCAGGTTCGCCGCCGACGTCCGCCATTCGCGCGTGAGGCTGGATCCGACTCCCACGACATCGATCACCATCGTCGACCTGAGCGCCCAACGGCTGATCGACCAAGGCCCGTCCTGGCTGCGGGCGGCAACGATCGGCGCGGGGGTCGGACTGGATTTCTCGAAGGGATTCGAGTCGCTTCGCCTGCAGGGCGGCCGGGCTGTGCGCGAGGGTATCCGGGTGGACCTCGGGCTGGGCTGGTTCCGAACCCAGGGCGGGCTTGTGATGGACCTCGGGCTCAGCACCACCCTGGGCGGCCCCCGCTTCGGCAGCCGCAACCGGTTCACCTCGACGGCGGGAACACAGGGTATCCAGCTCATCGACGGATCGCTGCTGTGGGATCGGCGGTCAGGTCATGTCGCGCTCGGTGACGGCCGCGACTTGGGGCGCGCCGGCATCACGGGGACGGTCTTTCTCGACCTGAACGGCGACGGGCGTCGGAGCGAGGACGAGCCGGGCCTTGAAGGCGTGACCGTGCGGGTGGGTGGCCGTCTCCGTACGAGCGATCACGAAGGTCGATTCTCCGTGTGGGAGCTCTTTCCGTTCCAACCGGCGCGGGTAGAGGTCAGCGCCGACAAGCTCGAGAACCCGTTCTACGCGGTGCGCTACCGCGTGATCGAGGTCATCCCGACGCCCAACAGTTTCGTCCCCGTCGAGATTCCGGTGGTCGTCGGCGCCGAGGTCAGCGGGGGCGTGTTGCTCGACGGTGAACCGTTGGGGGGCGTCCGGGTGGTGCTGCACGAGATCGGGAACGGGTTCGAAATGGCGCTCATCACGTATGCGGATGGGGGGTTCTACGCGCTTGGTGTTCCCCCGGGCGAGTATGAAGCCTCTATCCCGAGCGACATCCTCGCGGGACTCGGTGCGACGTCCACACCCGTCCGGTTCACGGTCCCCGAGGGAGCGGGGCAGAAGATCATCGAAGCCGTGGTCTTGTTCATCGACCGGTAGCGACGTCCGCCCCGAACACGGTAAGTTCTCCCCGCCACAGGTCCGGCCGACCGCGCCCATCCTCCAAACGGAAGACAGTCCGATCATGACCGACGCGCTCTTTACGCCACAGCAGGTGGAACTCCGGGCTCGCGCGCATGAACTTGCCGAAACCGTGATGCGTCCCGTCGCCGCCAAGTACGACGAGGAACAGACCTATCCGTGGGAGGTGCAGCACGCGATCAGGGACGCGGGACTTTCCGGCGTGTGGATCCCCAAGCAATACGGCGGGTTGGGCGGCGGCGTCCTCGAGCTCTGCATCGTGGTCGAGGAGTTTTCGCGCGCCTGCGGCGGCATGGGCGTGGGATTCGCGGTGAACGCGTTGGGCTCCTTCCCGATTCTCGTCGCGGGCACCGACGAGCAGAAGGAGAAATGGATACCGCCCATCGCCGCGGGCGAGAAACTCATCGCGTTCGGACTGTCGGAGAAGGCGGCAGGCTCGGACGCCGGCTCGATGACCACCCGGGCAGCGCGTGACGGCGACGCATACGTGTTGAACGGGGACAAGAAGTGGAACACGGGCGGCGCCGTCGCATCGTATAACACGATCTTCGCCGTGACCAACCCCGAGCGAGGGGCGCGTGGCATTTCCGCGTTCGTGGTGGAGGAGGGCACACCCGGATATCGCGTCGGCAAGCACGAGGACAAGATGGGGATTCGGTGCGTCCCGGTCGTCGAGATCCACCTGGAGGACTGCCGCGTCCCGGCCGGGCACCTGCTCGGCGGTGAGGAAGGCCGTGGCTTCAAGCATGCGATGCTCACGCTCGACCGCGCGCGGCCCGGTGTCGCGGCGCAGGCGGTGGGGCTCGCGCAGGGCGCGCTCGATCTCGCGATGGCGTACACCCGCGAGCGCAAACAATTCGGTCAGACGGTGAGTGCGTTCCAGGGCGTCCAGTGGATGCTGGCCGACATGGCGACCCAAATCGAGGCGGCGCGGCAGCTCGTGCATGCCGCGGCGCGCACGATCGATTCCGGTCACAAGCACATCACCAAGATCTCGGCCATGTGCAAGCTCATGGCGACTGACGTCGCCATGAAGGTGACCACCGACGCCGTGCAGCTGTTCGGCGGCTACGGGTTCTGCAAGGACTACCCGGTCGAGAAGTACATGCGCGACGCGAAGATCACCCAGATCTATGAGGGCACGAATCAGATCCAGCGGCTGGTGATCGCGCGGAACCTGCTTCGTGAGGCCGCCGGCGCATGACGGCGCCGTCGCGTCACTCCTGCCACACCGCATAGCCGATCGCGCGTAACTCGCGCGCGACGTCACGTTCCACGCTCTGTGCCTCGCGATAGCTAAACGGGCTGCCGTCGGGATAGAGATCCGGTCGCAGGTGCCAGCCGTAGTCCCGCACGTACCGGTTGGCTTTGTAGCCGCGCTTGTGATTCGCGAAGCGCCGCTCCGGCGCCAGTCCGGTCATTCCCACGTATACGCACGGCTTCCCGGCCCGGTAGTGAGGATTCCGTTCCGCAAAGCGTTGGCGCTCGAGCACCGACGGATCCAACTCCACGACATACACCGAGTAGTGCGCGGCTTTCCGTCGCGTCACGCGCCGCGCCCCGGCGTCAGTCGCGTTGCCGCAGCCGATCGACCAACCGCGCGAGCCGCGATTCGAGTTCCCGCACGCTCCGGTCGAGGTCATCCTTGCGCCGCACCTGCATGGCCGTCGGCGGGTACAGGCTGCCCTGACGCGCCCCCTGCCCGCTGAGTTGGGACGCGAGCTGCCCCGCACGTCGCCCCAGGGCCTGCAGCGCGCGCATCGCCGCGCGCACCGAGTCCGCGGCGTCTCCGCCCGCGACCGACGACAGCACGGCCCGCAGCTCGTCCGCGCGGGCGCCCACGCGGCGTTGCAACCCCAGCAGCGCGACGAGATGGGCCTCGCGTCGTTCCCAGTCCTGTTGCGATAAGGGCATGAGCGGATCACCGCGCAGCACCGCCGGCTGCGACACGCGCATGCCCGCGGCCTCGAGCGTCACGGTATACGTCCCGGGAGACACGAACGGTCCGCGCGGCCCGACAGGATGGGGCAATCCCGCTCGGGCGACGTCATCGTCCCCTCCCCCCGAGCCTGGCGGGGACTCGTGCCGCATGTCCCACACGATCCGGTGTAACCCGGCGGCGGCGGGCACCTCGAGCGTCCGCACCACGTCACCGCGCGCGGTCGTGACCGTCACCGTCGCCGCCTCGGCCGCCTGTCGCAGGACGTAGGTGATGATTGAGCCGTGCGGAGGGTTCTCACCGGCGAACGCCGCTTGCCCCCTATAGGACGTGTCCTTCCAGTACTGGAAGATCGTGCCGGGGCGGATTCGAAAGAGATGGACATCGACGCCGGCGATCGGATGCGCCCATGAGACTAGTGGCGAAAGATCGTCGAGAATCCAGATACTGCGCCCGTGCGTGCCGGCCACCAGGGCGTCGTCCCGCGGGTGGATCACCAGATCGTCGTAGGCCGTCGTCGGGACGTTCATGCGCGCCCAATGCGCCCCCGCGTCGGTCGTGACGAACAGCGTGTGCTCCGTCCCGACGAACACCAGGTTGGGGTTGTCGCGATGGACCGCGATGGCGTTGATCGAACCCGACGGGAGCCCCGCCATGCGCGGCGTCCAGCTGCGCCCGCGGTCGGCCGTGTAGTACAGGTACGGCGCGAAGTCGCCGTCGCGGTGCGCGTCGAACGACACCCACGCCGCGTCGGGGGAGGCGGAGGACGGGGCGACGCGACTCACGTACGTGCCGGACCGGACACCGCGTACGGTGCGCGACACCTCCGTCCACCTGGTTCCACCGTCGCCCGACACCTGGAGGTTTCCGTCGTCGGTGCCGACCCACAGGACCCGCCCATCGAGCGGCGACTCGGCGATGGTCACGATCTCGCCGAACGATGAGGTGCCGTCGTTGCGCGAGATCCGAATGTCGGCACCCTTCACCCCCATCAACCCGACGGTATCCCGATCGATCTGGCGGGAGAGGTCGTCGGTACGCGTCCAGCTCAACCCGCGGTCCCGCGAAATGAACAGGCGATTGCCGCCGAGGTAGACCACCGCCGGATCGTGCCGCGAGACGAGACTCGGTGAGTTCCAGTCGAACCGGTACGGCGGCTCTCCCTCCGGTGGCCACGGCCGGATGTCCAGCAGGTCGCCGGTCTCCGCGTCGAGCCGCGTGTAGTTGCCATCCTGGGAATTGCCGTAGACGTAGCGGTGACTGGTGGGATCCGGCTGCCAGTACATGCCGTCGCCAAACCCGATCTGGCGCCAGTCGTCGTTGATGATGCCGATCCAGTGACGCGTCGCGCTCGGCCCCATCCATGAATGATTGTCCTGCATCCCGCCGTAGACCATGTACGGCTCACGATGATCGACGCCGATCGCGTAGAACTGCCCGATGGGCAGATTGGCGATCTTCGCGTACGTGAGGCCCATGTCCCACGTTTCGTGCAGCCCGCCGTCTCCTGCCAGATAGAAGTGTTTCGGGTTCGCCGGGTCGATCCACATGGTGTGAAAGTCGGAATGGACGCCGACATCGTAGGTCGGTCGTGTGGGCAGCACGTCAAAGTCGCGGCCGCCGTTCTCGCTCTTGTAGAACGAGGTGGCGAGTTGGTACACCCGGTCGGCATTCGTCGGGTCGATGATGATGTGGGAGTAGTACATGGGGCGCTGATTCAACGTGTTGACGCGCGTCCAGTGCTCGCCGCCGTCTTCCGTGCGGAACGTCCCGCTGCTGTCGCCATGCTGGATCAACGCATTGAGCACGAGCGGCTCGGTCGCGCTGATCGCCAGGCCGATACGACCTTTATCGCCCGCGGGGATGCCATTGGTCAGCACGCGCCACGTGCGTCCCCCGTCCGTGGTCTTGTAGATCGCCGAGCCGGGCCCCCCACCGTTGAATCCCCAGGTCCGGCGCAACCGCTGATAGGCTGCCGCATACAACGTATTGGGATTCGACGGGTCAATCGCCATATCGACCACGCCGGTCAGCGTGTCGACGTACAGGACCTTGGCCCACGTGGCGCCGCCATCCTCGGTCTTGAACAGGCCGCGCGCGTCGCTCGGCTGCCACAGGTTGCCGAGCGCCGCGACCCACGCGATCTCGGGGTTGGTCGGATGCACAATCACGCGACCGATATGCCGTGTGTCCGCCAGACCGAGGTGGGTCCAGGTCTCGCCGGCGTCGGTGGACCGGTAGACGCCGTTTCCCCATGAGGTACTTTGCCGGTTCTGCTGCTCACCGGTCCCCGCCCAGATGATGCGGGGATCGGACGGCGCGATCGCCAGGTCGCCGAACGTGCTGACCGCCTGACCCTCGAAGATCGGCCGCCAGGTCGTTCCTTTGTTCACGCTCTTCCAGATTCCGCCCGACGCCGACGCGACGTAGATCGTGGCCGGATCGGCCGGCAGGGCCTCGACGTCGTGAATGCGGCCGCCGGCCACCGCCGGGCCGATGAGCCGAAAGCGGAACCCCTGGGCCAGTTCGGTGGAGATCGGTGCGGTCTGCGCACCCGCCCGCGCGACGGACCATACCATGACGAGGGTTGGGACGATCAGCAACGCGAAGTGGCGACTGAAGCGGACCACGGCTGCCTCCGGCATTGAGGAGTGGTGCCGCGAATGTACCCGCGCGGGCGAATCGACGGAACGGCTGGCGACCGATCCGGCGAGACTCGTTTCCAGGGTTCAGGCAGGCCATATTTCTTCGCCATGCCTTCCGACCACACCACCCACCTTTCGAAGTCCCGATTCGTCGCCGGCGTGCAGTGCCACAAGTTGCTGTGGTGGAAGGCGCACGAACCCGATGCGGTCGAGTTGCAACCCGACAAGGTGTTGCAGGATCGGTTCGACCAGGGCCGGCATGTGGGCGAGGTCGCGCGCGAGCGGTTTCCGGATGGGGTGCTCATCGATCGGCCGTACGACGACGTGGCCGGACGGCTCGCCGCGACGCGTGAGGCGCTCGACGCGGGCGCCGGCACGATCTTCGAGGCAACGTTCGAGGCGGACGGCGTGCGGGTAGCGGTCGATATCCTGCAGCGGACGACCGAGGGGTTCGCGATGACCGAAGTCAAGTCGGCATCGTCCCAGAAGGTCGAACACGTGTATGACGCCGCCGTGCAGGTGCATGTGCTGCGCCGGAACGGCCTCGACGTACGGCACACGGCGATCATGCATCTCAACAAGGAGCACGAATACCCGGACACGAACGCGCTGTTCGCGCGCACCGAGGTGAGCGAACTGGTCGACGCGTTCGCGCCCAACGTACCTATCGAGGCCGCGCGCCAGCTCCGGATGTTGCAGGGGCCGCTGCCCGATCCCGAGATCGGGATGCACTGCTACGAGCCGTACGCCTGCCCATTCCTGAAGCGCTGCTGGCCGCAGTCCCCCGAGCATATCATCAGGTTGTACAACGTGGGTCCCACCAAGGCGTGGGCCTACATGCAGCGCGGCATCAACTGGATGCACGACCTCCCGGCCAACGAGAAGCTTCCCGCCACCGCGCAACGGCAGTTGCGCGCCATGCGGGAGAACCGCCTGGTGGTGGAGCCGACGCTCGCGCGCGACCTCGAGCCATTCGGCGGCGTGCTTGGCTTTCTGGACTTCGAGACGGTGAGCCGCGCCATCCCGGTGTGGCCGGGCGTCAAGCCGTGGGGACCGTCAACCGCGCAGTTCAGCTATCACGAGTCGAGCGGCGACGCGACGTACCGCCACGTGGGATACCTGGCAGAAGGACCGCACGACCCGCGGCCGGAGCTGGCCGAGCGGATGCTGGTCGCGACGCGCGACGCGGAGCGGGTGGTGATGTACTCGTCCTACGAGCGGCGCTGCATTCGCGATCTGCAGCGCGCGGTACCGGGCCTCGCTGCTGACCTCCGGACGCTGGAGCACAAACTGATCGACCTCCTGCCGGTCGTGCGGAACAACGTCTACCATCCCGACTTCCAGGGGAGCTTCAGTATCAAGTACGTGCTGCACCCGATGGTCCCGGATCTGACGTACAACGACCTAGTGATCGTCGACGGGCTGGTCGCGAGCGTCGAAATTGCGCGGTTGCTGTTCGTGGCGCACAAGATTCCACCAGCCGAGCGCGACCGGTTGCGGGTGGACCTGCTGGCGTACTGCGAACGGGATACGTGGGCGATGGTGCGGCTCCTGCAGCGACTGCGAGAGCTGGCATGAGAAACATCCCCTTGCTGCTCCTGGCCCTGTTGCCGGCGCCGTCGAGCACACGGGCCCAGGCAACGGACAGCGTCGTGATCGAGACGGACGTGGCGCTGGTCGCCCGCGACGGGACACGACTGTCGGCGGACGTGTACCGCCCCGCACCACCCGGCCGATACCCGGTGATCGTGGAGCGGACGCCTTACGACAACCGGGCCACCGGTGTCGCATTCGGCCCGCTATTCGCCGCGCATCGCTACGTGTACGTCGCGGTCGACGTCCGCGGGCGCTACGACTCCCAAGGCACCTTCTATCCGTATCGCGATGATGCGTCGGACGGTCATGACGCGATTGCATGGGCCGCGACGCAGCCCTGGTCGGATGGGCGCGTGGGTACCTTCGGCGGATCGTATCTCGGGTTCAACCAGTGGCTCACCGCTCCCGGCGCGCCGGCCGCGTTGCAAACAATGGTCGTGTTCGTCTCTCCGGTTGACTACTTCGACAGTCCGGCCCACACGGGCGGCGCGTTCAACCTTGGCGGGCGGTTGCCGTGGGCGTTGTTGGTCGATGACCGGGAGAATCAGGATCTGACCGCGGTCGACTGGACCACCGGATTGCGACATCTCCCGCTCGCGTCCGCCGACAGCGCCATCGGCCGAGACATGCCGCATTTCCGCGACTGGGTGATCAACGCGGACAAGAACGAGTACTGGGCGCGCTACCGCGTGGGCAACCGCTGGACCGCGATCGATATCCCGGTCCTGCACGTCGGCGGGTGGTACGATGAGTTCCTGCGTGGCACGCTGGCCGGGTTCACCCACATGCGGCAGGAAGCGCCGTCGCCGGGCACGCGTCGCGAGCAACGGATGCTGATCGGGCCGTGGACGCATAACGTGCTGGGGGCCACCGGCCGCGTGAACGACATCGAGTTCGGCCCCGACGCGGTGTGGCGGTTCCAGACGGAACTGGTCGCGTGGTACGACCGCCATCTCCGGGACGACACGGCCGTCGTTTTCCCCGGCGCACCGGTGCGGGTATTCGTGATGGGCTCCAACCGGTGGGCCGAGTTCGATGACTGGCCGCCGCCGGGCGCGACGCCGACCCGGTTCTATCTGCACAGTGCGGGACGCGCCAACTCGGCGGGCGGCGACGGACGGCTCGACCGCAGCACTGCCGGCGAGGAGCCGGCCGATACCTACCGCTACGATCCCGCCGATCCGGTGCCGAGCGTGGGTGGCGCCACCTGCTGCATCGCGCCGGGACTGTATCCCGAGATCATGCCCTGGGGACCGATGGATCAGCGCGAGGTGGAATCGCGGTCGGACGTCCTGGTGTACTCGACCGCGCCGTTCGACCAACCGTTGACGATCGTTGGCCCCGTCCGCGTGCGGCTGCACGCCGCGTCATCCGCCATCGATACCGATTTCACCGCCAAGCTGGTCGACGTGTCACCCGACGGCTTCGCCCGGAACCTCACCGACGGCATCATGCGCGCGCGCTATCGCACTTCGACCGCCGAGGCGTCGTTTCTCACGCCAGGGGAGGTCTACGTATTCGACATCGATTTGGCGGCAACGGCCAACACGTTTCTGCACGGTCATCGGCTGCGGCTCGAGATCAGCAGTAGCAACTTCCCCTGGTACGATCGCAACCTGAACACCGGTGAACACCCGGCGTTCGGAACGGAATCGCGCACGGCGACTCAAACGATCCTGCACGATCGCGCGCGCGCGTCGTATGTCGAGGTGACGGTCGCCGGAGGCGGTGACCGCCTGTGAGTGTCGCTGGCCGTTCCCACGGTTGCACGACCCCAACCGGCGCAGCAGCTTCTCCCGCGCCCTCATCCGCCTGAACGGAGACGACCATGGCATTCGAGACGACTCGGCGGTTGGCCGGCATCGCAGCAGTCGCCGCGACCATCCTGCTTGGTGGATGCAGCCAACGCGACGGCGCGGCGCTCGCCCCGGGCGAATACACCGTCCAGATGCCAGGCGGGAAGGTGTGGTACAAGATCGTCGGGGGCGGCCCCGGTGCTCCATTGGTCATCCTGCACGGTGGCCCGGGCGCGCCCAGCTACTATCTCAAGCCGTTCGAGGCTCTGGCTGACGAGCGCGCGGTGATCTTCTACGACCAACTCGGTGCGGGACGCTCGGAACACACCAGCGACACCACACGCTGGACCATCCCACATTTCGTCGCCGAGTTGGACAGCCTGCGACGGGTATTGGGGCTGTGGGACTTCCACCTCATGGGTCACTCCTGGGGCACGATGCTGGCCGCCGAGTACGCGTTCACGCATCCCGATAGCATCAAGAGCCTCATCTTCGCGAGCCCGGCGTTGAGCACCGCGCGCTGGCTGGCCGATGCGGACAGCCTGGTGAAGACCCTCCCCCGCTCGCTCCAGCAGGCGATCGCGCGCAACGAGGCGCGGAGCACCTTCGACGCGCCCGAATACCAGGCGGCGGTCGGCGCGTTCTACGAGCGGTTCCTGTCGCGCAAGCTGCCGTGGTCGGCCGATATCGATAGCACGTTCAACCAGTTGAACACCGACTTGTACGGCTACATGTGGGGCCCAAGCGAATTCACCGCGACCGGGACGTTGAGAGACTTCGATGCCACGGGTTCGCTGGAGTTGCTCCAGGTCCCCGCGCTGTTCACCACCGGTGAGTTCGACGAAGCCTTACCAGCGACCGTGCGGTACTACGCCAGCCTGATGCCGGGCTCCGAGGTCGCCGTCATTGCGGGAGCCGCACACCTCACGATGCAGGACAATCCCGAAGAGAACATTCGCGTGGTGCGCGAGTTTCTCTATCGGATAGATCACCAGAAGCAGTAAGGTCGGCAGGGCGAGTCTTGGCGGGACGAGGGTCGCCGGATCGGGACTCGGAGCGGTGCGGGACCGACGCATCGTTGGCAGTCCCGCCCTGAGAGGGCGGGCTCGGCCAAGAACTCGGTCCTGAAGGACCGTGGGTTGCGCGGCGTTGTTGGCAGTCCCGCCCTGAAAGGGCGGGCTCGGCCGAGAACTCGGTCCTGAAGGACCGTGGGTTGTGCGTCGCTAGTACCGCCAGCTCACGGTGTCGGCTCGCGGCGGATGGTTCTTGCGGATCTGATCCATGATCCGCGGGATGAACATCTGGTGGTAGCGTAACCGCGACAGCGCGTTGGGCCTGGTGTGGTCGCCGTTCCAGCAGTGTTCGTCGCGCGCGCCGTACTCAACCGCCCCGTCATAGTAGGGGTCGGTCGTGCTCTCCAGAAACTCCTCGGCGAGGTAGACGGCGTTGTTGAGGTAGTAGTTGTCCATCTCGCCGACGTAGATGAACAATTTCCCGCGCACCTTGGGGCCCAGCGCGGCCCAGTCGCGACGCAGGATTGCACGAGGTCGTAATGCTCGCGCCAGTACGCCGCGACGTCGTGATCGATGACGCCGGTGCGCTTGTCCCAAATCGGTTTGGGATATCCGTCGTCGCCCACCGGCGAGTACACCGACTGCCACACATCCCACTGGTCGCCCGAACGACCGCGACTGCCAAGCGCCAGTTCGCGGTGATTCATCTGCTCCAGGGTGGACTGCACGTGACCGAGGTAATCGCGATGGCCGGGGCGCGGGGTGCGCTTCCACCGCTCGTCCGGATAGTAGGCGTTGTTGTCTTCGTAGATGTTCACCGCGGTGTACGCGCGGAAGTCGATGGGATCAGGGCAGGCGACCCACGCGCCGTTGAAATCGTCGGGGTAGAACACCTGAACGGCCATCGCCTCCCATCCGCCGGTGGACCCGCCGTAGGTGAACCGGGCCCAGCCCTCGCCGAGGCCGCGATATTTCCGTTCGATGTATGGGATCAGCTCCCGCATGATCGCGTCCCCGTACGGTCCGTTGTTGGCCGAGTTGACCGCGTACGAGTCATCGTAGAATGGCGTGGGATGTTGCACGTTGATCAGCAGCACGCGCGGAGAATCCGGGCCGATCCAATCGCGGTAGAACTGATGGGCGTGTTCCTGCTGGATGCGATTGTAGCAATCGAGATCGAACCGCGCGCTGTAGCTGCACGGCAGCTCCGCGTCCGGCGGCGCTTCGCGAAACCCGCCGAACGTGTAGGGGAAATGTCCGTGATCGACGACCAGCGGATAGCGCGCGTTGGGATGCTCGTCGAATGCTTCCGGCAGCAGGATGTTGGCGCCGAGGAACATCGGGCGACCCCAGAACCGCGTCAGCAGGTCGCTCTGGATCCGCTCGTGCCGGATGTACTTCGTGTCCGGCGGATCGGGAATGGGCGGGATTTCCTGATCCAACGTGATGCGAACGACGGCATCCCGCCTCGGGGTGACCGTGATCGCGCGTGGTGTCGAGTAGAGATTCCCCGGTTTCCGGTTCCACTGTTGTCCTTCCCCACGGTCCGGCGGGAGCTTGACCGTATGACCGTCAGAGCGGTGAAACGTCTCGTAGCGGTTGAGCAGAGCCTGGACCCAGTAGCGTCCGGGCGGAACGTCGGCCAGGCTGGGCAGGGGGTACCCGAAGGCCGTGGCGTCCACGGTCGCCGCGTGGCCCGGCGCCAGACCGTCGACGTCGACCCCGAACACGAGCTGGGTGTTGGCGCCGTCGGAGATCTGGAACCGCGGCTCGTTGGTCGAGTCGGCAGAGATCAACAACAGCACGCGACCGTCCAATGACTCGGTGCCGCGCTCGGTGGGAACCGAGATGGCGAAGCTGAGCCCCTCTTGGGGAGACGGCGCACGAGCACTCGAGCCGACGAGCAGCGGGACGCCGACGAGCACGAGCGCGGCAACACGGTGGGTCATGACAGATCCTCACACGAGGTGGCGTGGGAACGATGCGCCATCGACTGGCGGAGTCAAGCCAACCCGCGCGACCTACGACCCGCCGAGGAACCAGTCGAGCGCGGCCTCGGAGACGGCGGCGGGCACCTGATGGGTTCCGCTGAACTCATTGAACGTCACGTCGTAGCCGTCGTCACGCAGGCCCGGCACGATGCCGTCACGGCTCAACTTCACCGGCAGAATCGGATCGTTGGTCCCGTGCGACACGTAGACCTTGGGTTTGCCGACGATCGGCTCGGCGGGAACGATGAACCCGGGTGAATACGCGATGAGGTGGGTAAACAGATCGCCGTTGGACAGCCCGACCGACAGCGCGTCCGACGCCCCGTCGGAAAACCCGCCGAGCGCCAGGTGCGTGGGATCGACGCGGTAATGGTCGAAGGTCTGCTGCAACGCCCGATCGAGAAACCGGACATCCGGCCCCCACTGGCCCAGCACGACATCCCAGGTGCTCCCTCGCGAATCCGGCGCGAGTACGATCATGCCGCGCGCTTCCGCCCGGGCGTGGTAGCTCTGCCATTCACTCCCCGAGCCGCCCGCCCCGTGCAGCACGACCATGAGCGGCATCGGCGCGTCGGGCGTGTAGCTCTCAGGCACGTAGAGAAGGCCATCGCGCGCGGTCTCGAGCCCGAGTGGGTTGAGCCCGTGGGTGGGTTCCAGCGCCGGCAGCCCCGGGCGCGCGGTGAGGCGCGGCGCCGTGACCACGACCTCGGTGGGCGTCCGGCCGCAGCCCAGCAGGGCCGGCATCAGCGCGGCGGCCGTGGCGCCCGCCACGAATTCCCGTCGCGACATCAGGCCATGGATGGAGGTCATGCGTCGACTCGTTGCCGTCGTGCGTGGCACGGCGCGTTCGCGATCGGTTTTGGCATGCGGTGGAATACCCGCCGCCTCTCCTCGGGTGCCCGACGACATGCGCCGAGGCGATCAGGGTTCGGGGGCGCACCCCCCCGACCGTGCGGGCGTCAGCAGAGCGTGGCGCCGAACAGGGTTCCTTCGTAGTTCAGTTCGGTGATCCGACCACCGGTAACGAAATTCACCGTGGCAACCCCGGTGGTGCCGTCGGCGAACTGCAACTGGACTCGACTGCCCACGGTGGTCCCCTCCACGCGATAGCGCGCCCGGTTCCCACCCTGGCCCGAGTAACCGGATCCGGTCTCCACGTTCCACGACGCCTCGTTGCCGATCGACATGCCGCCGCGGCCGTCGAACGACACGCGGGTGCTGCGGGAATAGCCGCCGTCGGGGGAGCTCGAATAGGAGCAGAGCATTCCCTGCAACAGGTGATCGAATTGACCCGGCTGTCCCGCCGGCGGCGCGCCACCCTGTCCCGTGCCCGGTGCCGCCACCTGCGCACCACCCCCGCGGCGACATTGGGTCGTGGTCCCATCCGGCCGCCGAACGGTGAGGTTGTCTCCGGCGAGCTGGTAGCCATAGTCCGCCGTCCCGCCGCCATCACTGACCCGAATCATATCACCCACGAGCTGATACCCAACCGGCGAGCCATTGTATTCGAGCTGCGACTCGGATCGAAAGATCATCTGCGCCGGTCCCTCGGGGGATTGGCAGGACCACGCGCCCATCAGGCCCTTGCCGGCACCCGCCCCACCGCCCGCGAGCGGCCACGCCCCGCGAGCTTGGCCGGAGGTGGGCGGCTTGCCAACCGTGCCCGGCGTCCCGGCGGTACCGCGCGACTCGAACACCAGCTGTCGCGCGGAGTCGTAGACGGGTTGTCCGTCCTGCCCCGCGTCGAACAGCGTCAGCATCAGGCGTCCGCCGTCAACCGACGCTTCAAAAAACATCCCACCCGACTGGTCGTAGACGGCGCCGACGGCGGTACCCTGCTCCATGACACCTTCGACGGTGTACGTCACGCCACCACCCGACATCGTGCCCGTGACCTTGCCGCCCGCATCCTGGCGCAGGGTGATCGTGACGGGCCCTTGGTCGCCCTGCATGACGTAAGTACCCGAGACTCCCTGGGCGGACAACGCGGCGGGCGAGCACAGGGCGAAGACGAGGAGAACGATGGAGCCGGTACGCATGGCGCACCCCCTCGGCAAGAGACGGGAACGGCGGCAAACCCGACCGGATTCATTCCCAATTGCTCGCGCGATGGCCGCGAGCGTCCGCTGCTCGAAGATGCGGTTTGCGGGTCTGATTTGGAAGGGGGTTACGGCCGAAGGACGAACTACGGTTCACGACAAGTTGGTCGATGCGCTGTTGTTAGACGCCCCTGTCATCTGGTCGTAGCGGCAGCTGCGGGCCTCCCCGACGCTGTGCGCCAGCGTCATCTTGCCGCTCTGTCGCGCCCCGTGGAGGAGCGCGGCCGGAGTATCGCGGAGCGCTTCGCGCAGCCGCACCTCGAGGTGGCGGGGGAAATCCGGCTCTTCGCTAGCTCGAGGCTCGGCGGACCGCCCCCGCGCTTGCCGAGCACGACTTCGAGTGCGCCGGTGAGCAGACTCGCGTAGGCAACGCGGGCGTCGCCGAGCGAGCGCGCCGCGGTCGGCACCACCGGACGCCCCGGCGCCCCAGCGCCAGCGCTCCTCTGGAGTCAGGGAGACGTCTCCCTTCTTTGCGAACACCTCCCGGTCCGTTCCAGCGACCAGTTCCGAAAGGCGGTCGATCGCCCTGAGCACATGCCCGAGAAAGACCGCGTCAGGCAGCGGCATCGAAGATGACGGACGCGCTGGCCAGGATCGGCTCTCTGAGGTACGGGCTCAGTCCCGGCTCGGTGATCCCGTCCACCGGCCGCCCGAAAAACGCCTCCAGCTCATCCTCAAGGCGGAGCAGTTCGAAGAAGCCACTGGGCGAGCCGAAATCGACCAGGAGGTCGATATCAGAGTCCGAGCCCGCCTCGTCCCGCGAGGCCGATCCAAAGATGCGGAGCTGCGTCACGTCGTGGCGGGCAGATGTCCGCAAGCCGCTGGCGATCGAACTGGACCATGCGCCCAAGCGCTCGGCGATGGCCGTCCACGTCAAGCCGGCGGTGCCAGGCCCCTGCGGGTGCCGCAGTGGCCCGCGCACGACACGCCACGCATCCTGTTCGCAACCCCCTCATTGAAGAAGGCGTGAGGCTGTCGTGCGATCGATGAATACGATGCCGTCGAACTCGAGTGGAAGAACAGCGCTGAACTCGAATCCGTAGTCGTAGGCGGCATATCCGATATGCCGGATCGGCCGCGCGCGCCGTAGCCATGCCGCGGTGTCACCCGTGCGAGCTGGGCGCAGGTCCACGATCCACCCGACGCTCCGCTCCAACTGACCGAGACGGTGTAGCTCGGCCTCTATGCTGCCAAGGGGCGCCGGAAAGGCTTCCGCTTCGATCATGCGGTGGTCGGTGAAGCTCCTCGTGGCGCTGTAGGTGCCCTCGTACGTCAGGAGCGTGAGAGCGCGATAGTCGTAGCCGAAGGCACGCAGATATGCCCCCATCTGCGCACCGGCGTTGAAACTGAGCTTCACGTCGCCTCCGTGACTGACGTGGACATCGTGCGCCCAGACCACCGCGCGTGCGCCCGGTGCCAACACACGAAGCGCCCAGTCGAGGTTGGCGGCCATCAGGCTGTCGCGCTCCGGGGAACTCAGCGCGACGTTGAATCGAGCGGCTTGCCGCAGCAAATTGGCTGCTTGGACGGCCTGCTCGGCCGCGAGCGTGTCCGCCTGTGTCGACGCCCGAGCGAGCCAAGTGGCCCGTTGCCGGTTCACGGTGTCCCAGAGCGCATCCGCTTGACGAGCCCACCGCTCACGCGCGGTATCGGCAACCCCCGGCGTTGCCGAACCGGTTTGCGCCCGATACTCGGACGTCAGGGCCTCGAAGCGCGCGAGGAAAGCGGGTTCGGTCCGCTCCAGAAACGCCCGGAGCGTGTCTGACGGCGTGCGATGGTCCTGCATGTCGTAACCGACAAATCGGACCGGCCGGTTCGGCTGGGCGGCATTGTGGCCGCGCATCCACTGAACGAGCTCCAGCATTTCCTCGGTGTTCCAGACTCGGAACATCACGCGCATCGCATCCCGGGCCGTGCCGCTCCCGCCCTGGACGAACGCGTTGACCTTCTGGACCGCGAGCTGGTTCGCCTCGATGGCGAACACCGTGAAGCCGAACTCGCGCACGAGATACTCCAGCAACCGGTGCTTGACCTGGAAGAACTCCCGCGTCCCGTGCGTGGATTCGCCCAATCCCACCACGTGCGCCTCGCCAACGATGTCGCTGATGAGCTGTAAATCCGAGTGGTCGATCACCGCACTCGGCGATCCACTGACTCTGCGAAGCGGTTGCGCGTAACGCCGCAGCCAGGCCAGCTCGGCCTCGGTCGCCGTTTGGACCGTCCCCGGTACGGCGCTCAGCGAAACACCGTCGACGGAAAGGGAGAAGTCGTCGAACCATACCGTGTCGCGACCGTCAAGGGCGACCGTGATCACCAGCGAATGCACCGCCGAGTCGTTGGGGACCCGTATCTGGAGCTCGAACCTCGTCCAGTTCGTCGCACCGGGAGCTGCGGTCGACGCGGGAGACCGTGCCGTGTCGGCGGCGGCGAACGCTCGGTCCTTCCACGCCTCAAGTGTGATCATAGCCTGTGCGCGAGGCCCTCCGGTCTTTACCCAACCGGCCAGGCGAACATCCCGACCTCGACCGAAGTCGGGAGGGAGTTGCAACATCATCGCGTACGGTGGAGTGCCCGAGGTTGAGTCCGCAGCGGCAATGCGCAGGCTTTGGCGTCCTCCCCGCCGTGTGACGCTGTCGAGGACAAAGCCGGCCGCTGGGCCGCTCGTGAACGCCGACCAGCCGAACGTCCACCCCCATGGCCGATCGGGGTACGAAACGCTCGGACGCTCGAAGTCCAGGTTCAGGGGGCGCTGTGCTGCCAACGGCAACGACGACGCCCCGATGGCGCACCAACTCCCAAGCGTAACGGCGATCGGACGAAGAGAACGGATCATGGGCGTCCTGAGCCACCGGCAGGTGGGATGGCACACGGAGTCCTTCAAGCGCGGGCTCACGGCCACAGGCGGTCAGGAATCGGGGTCACGCAGGCGATGGACGCCATACGATCCAGCGCGGCCCGCTCCTCCTCCGCGGTCTTCGTGGCTCCGCGTGAGCAAACTGTCCCGCACTCGCGACCAGACGCAGTACCCGGCGGAGGAGCACAACCATTCGGTAGCTATGGTGCGCGTCCCACGCGCAGGGCGAACGATCACTGCGCGCTCGCACCCCGTTGGAGTGCCCACAACGTCAGCCGTTCGACATCCAGCTCGTCGAGTGTAACCCCCAGGACGTAGTCGGCGCCGATATCCAGCAATAACGTGTGTGCCGGCGCGGACACGCGTCCCACGGCCCGTCCCTCAGCGTCAATGACCGTATAGGTGGTCGCATCCAAACCGGGAAGCCGATACTCACCGATCCACACGGAGCCGAGCGCGTCGACGAGCAGGCGCTGATACGGAGGCACGAGAGCGGGCGACGGCATGTCGGGAAACCGATCGCGCAGGTCTCGCGCCGCGTTGTCGTCCTCCGCGTCCTCGAGCAGGTCGGCGAGATACGCGTTGCGCAGCGCATCCGTGACCGGCTGCTGCGGTCGGTCGAACCGGACGATGCGCCGCAGCGCCGCGTCGTGCGCGTAGGCACGCAGTTCCCACGCGTCGCCGGTCCCCATCCACAGCAGGTCGGGCGCGCTCGCGGCCGCCGTGATCCTCCCAAACGGGAGTGACGTGAAACTGAACATGCCGTTTGAGGACGACCGCGCGAACATCTCCGCCGCCGGCACCTCGCCGAAATCCCCTCGCACCGAGCCATCAGGCGCGAGTACCACGTACCTGGAGTTCGGACGCACCGCGCCACGGGGGAACCCTTCGGTGCTGGAAAAGAACATCCCGCCGCCAATGGCCACGCCGCCATCGCTCGTAATCCCGAACGCAACCGGATAGCCGCCCCCCTCGGTACCCACCTGGTACGAGCGCACGAAGCCGCCGTCGGGATGGAGCACCGATACCCGTCGCAGCCGGCCGTCGTACACGATCAGGCTGTCGCCGGGAACCACGCCCGCCAGCCGCGGCTCGGTGAACTCGCCTGGTCCTTCGCCCTTGCGACCGAGCGTCTTCACCAGCGCACGCGTCGCATCGTAGATACGCAGTTCCGCGGCGCCACCATCGATGACCGCAAGGCGTCCATCCGCGAGCCGCCGGGCCCCCCCGATGCGGAACAATTGCTGCGAATCCGGCACGTCGAGCCCGCCGATGGCCCACGTCGGCGCGGCGCTGATCGACCACCCCGCGCGCGCCGCCGCCGTGTCCATCCGGTTTTCGACGATCGTGATCCCTGCGCTATCGCGTATGGTGGCGGCCACCGGCGGCGTGGCACGTTCGCCTGCACAGGCCGCCAGCGCCAGAAACCCGACCCATCGCACCGTCGTTCCAGTCATCACTGCTCCCGCCCTTCGCTACCCCCACCGCGGTCGCCCACCATCCGCTCCTCGCCACGCAGCCACGTGGCGTACCACGCGAGGTAGCGCTCCAACCGGTCGCGCTGATACCGCGGGATCCGGATCCCGTGTGACTGACCCGGGTACACCACGAGTTGCGTCGGCACGCCGCGACGGCGTAGCGCCTGGTACAACTGCTCGGAGTTCTGGATCGGGACGTTCCAGTCTTTCTCACCGCCCATGACCAGCGTCGGCGTCACGATGCGATCAACGAAGTTAAACGGCGAGATGCGTTCCCAGTTCTCGCGTGACTCCCACGGCAATCCCAGTTCCGCTTCCCATTGGCGCTGATAATGATCGTGCCCGTAGTTGGCGACGTACAGCACCTCACTCGCGCCCGTGATGGCCGCCCGGAATCGGTCGGTCCTGGTGATCACGTAGTTGGTGAGGATGCCGCCGTAACTCCACCCACCGACGCCGAGCCGTGCGGGATCGGCCCAACCACGGGCGATCGCGTGGTCGACGCCGGCCATCACGTCATCGAAATCCTTGTTGCCCCAGTCGGCCCAGATCGCGTGACTGAACGCCTGCCCATATCCGCTCGAGCCCCGCGGGTTGACCGTGACCACCGCGTAGCCGTTGGCCGCAAAGAGCTGCGCCTCGAAGTTGAACCGATGGCTGAACTGCGACACCGGCCCGCCGTGAATGCGCAGGAGGGTCGGCAGCCGCGCGCCGTCTGGCCGGGCCGGCGGGAGGTAGAAGAAGGCCTCGATCTCCGTGCCATCCTTCGAACGGAAGGTCTCGTCGTGGACCGTCGCGAGGTGCAGCTGGTCGAACAGCGAATCGTTGACGTGGCTCAGCACGCGCAGGCGATCGTTGGATCGCCGGTCGACCGCGTACACCTCGCCGGCACGATCGAGGCGATCCGCCAGCACGACGACTTCGCCCCCCTTGCCGACCTCGTAGGTCGATACCGCGATCGGACCCTGGACTGGTCGCGTGATCTCCCCGTTCCTGAGATCGATACGGGCAAGGTGATTCTCCGCGCTGTCCTCCAGCTCGAACCAGATGCTCCGTCCGTCCGCGGCATACCGCGGACTCCCGGCATTGCGATCGAGCGATCGGGTGAGCACGCGCGGCGTCCCGCTCCCGTCCGCGCCCGTCACGGCGAGGTGATTCGTGGCGTACCAGATCAGTGCCGGCTCGGTCACCGTGATAAACGCGATCGATCGCCCGTCGGGCGACCACGCCGGGGAGTTGTCGGATCCGGGGTTGGTCGTCACGCGCACAAGCGACGGCCCGGCGCTCGACCGGTCCGTGTTCGGCTCGCCCGGCCGGGCAGCCGATACCGTCCAGATATCCGTATTGTCGTTGGCATCGGGATCGTCGGACCGGTTGCTCACGAAGGCCACGCGCGTTCCGTCCGGGCTCCACGTCGCCTGCCCCTCGTCGTAGTCGCCCCGGGTGATTTGCCATGTCTCCTTCATCGCGAGGTCGAACACGTACAGATGCGTATGCCGGTTGCCGGTGAGGTATCCCGTTCCGTCACGCTTGAATTGCAGCCGATCGATCACCCACGGCTCCCGGACGCCACCCTCGCTCTCCTCGTCGTCGCGCCGCGCGGCGGTATCGCGAATCGACAACAGCAGTCTCGTCCCGTCGGGCGACCAGTCGTAGCCGGACACGCCCTGCACGACGGCGGTCAGCGGTCGCGCCTCGCCACCGCGCCGGTCAAGCACCCACACCTGCGTTTCGCTGTCGTCGCCTCGCGACGCGAGAAACGAGAGGTACCGGCCGTCGGGACTGAACGCGGGGCTGGAGACCGATGTGCCGGGCTGCGTCATCGGCAACGTCGTCTCGCCGTCGCTTGACGTCATCCAGAGGCGCGTCTCGCGCGAACCCTTCTCGAAGTCCGTGGTGGTCACCGTGTAGGCGACCCACCGGCCGGCGGGCGATAGCGCGAGCCCGCCGACGTTCTTCAAGCGGAACAGGTCGTCGATTTCCAGCGGACGGCGTTGCTGCGCGGTGAGCGGTGCCGCAAGCAGGAGGAGGCCCACCAAAACGTGTCGCACGTCGGGATCCTGAGAGAGATGCGTGAAACTACCAGCCGGACGCGAACCACGCGACCGGGCGTTCAGGCCGCTACCTTACGGGACAGTTGTGCCCCACTGCCCTTCTACGATCCGACGCAGCTGACGATCCCAGGCGGGCTAGGCCCGGATCTCGAGGCGTCTAACTCTAGGCCCCCTCGCGGAACCCGAAGAAGCGTCAGGCCGGTCCGCCGCACCATCATCGGGGTCTTCAGGGAATCGTGTGGGTTCGTGGTCGGGTTTCCTGGACGAGGTTAAGGAGGGACACACTCCTCGGCATCGCCCCTCCCCCTCCGTTGGACCGCAGAGAGCGCAGAGGACGCAGAGGGCTTGCGGCACCCGCGACAGGTTCCAGATCGCGCGACCCGAGCATTGGTCATCAATGGGCCCTTCCACCCCCAACAACTCCTGAACTCAATGGCACGACGGGGAGCGGCGGGAAATCAGACGGAGACCCTCTGCGTCCTCCGCGTCCTCTGCGGTATACACGGGCGGGGGTGGGCCCCCCCCCGGCTGGCGGAGTTCGAGACCAGGGAGATCTGGTTCAGTCACGTCGATACTCGAATCGATCGCTGGACGCCAAAGATCTAACCGGCGGTCAGCGGTGCGCCTGCCGGGGACACCTGCCGGGTCGTCTTCCCTGGACTGATGTGCGCCGTCAGGTCGTGACGCGCACCGCCTCGTGCAGGAACTCCGGCGCGAAATCGGCGCCGTTGGGCCACACGAGTGTCCTGAATTCCGGATGGACGGTGAACTGCTTGAAGTATTCCACGTCGCGGAGAGGCTCGAACACTTCTCCCCACAACTCTCGGCTGAGATCCACCTCTCCCTCGGTGCCATCGTGGAACCGAAGCCAGACCACGAAATCGCGAACGTACCTGGCGTCTTCAACGAGGTAGTCCATAACCTACTCCAGAGGCGCGATGGTGTTCAGAGGCTCGCCACGCCGTGCCAGTTCCCAGTTCGTCAATAGCTCCGTGCGGTGCGCGGCACCCCACTCCAGAACGTGGTGCCGCGCCCGAATCGGAAAGGTACCATGAACCGTCCCCGTTTCCACCTCCACGGAGATCCGGTGCTCGCCGTAGTGGGCGTGGAAGTGCGGGACGCCATGTTCCCGATGGTACATGCTGATGACGATGCCCAGGAACCGCGAGATTTCCGGCATGCGGCGGACGGTACCATGCGAGATGCCGCGAGATGACCTTGATCGCCGCCCGCTTGCCCATGCGAACGTGCTCGCCGAGGTACACTGCCCCCATCCCGCCCTCACCGAGCTGTTCCAGGATCAGGTAGCGCTCGGCGACGACCGAACCCACGAGGCCCGCACCCTCGGCGCCGGCCGCCCGCAGCGGCGTGGCGTCCTGGGGGCAGAACTTGAGGTCGTCCGGCCACTCGCGGCCGCAGGTGGGACAGGCTTTCATCGGTTGCCGTCCGAACGGTTGGCCACCTCGACCCCTCCGGGGCTGGAGCCACGACGGCTCATTCAGCCAAAACGATACGAGGGAGGGCGAACACCGTCAAACGCACGTCGGGATCCTGAGAGAGATGCGTGAAACTACCAGCCGGACGCGACCCACGCGACCGGGCGTTCAGGCCGCTACCTTACGACGCAGCTGTCCCCCACTGCCCTTGCCGGAGTTCGTTATGCCGTTCCGCGTCCACCGATGGTTGCCCGTTGGCCTGCTGGTGTTCGTACGCACACCATTGTTGTGGGCGCAAGCCGATCCGCCCAAAGTCCTCGTCGTGATCGCCCATCCCGACGATGACGCCATGTTCGCCGCGACCGTGTACGCCTTCACGCACCAGCTGCACGCGGCCGTCGACGTCGCCGTGATCACCGACGGCAGCGGCGGATACCGCTACTCGCAACTCGCGGAGCCCCTCTATGGGTTGGAGCTGACCAACGAAGCCGTCGCACGCCAGTACCTTCCCGCCATCCGCAAGCGCGAACTGATGGCCGGCGGCGCCATCGTCGGCATCCGCAACTACTTCTTCCTCGACGCCCTCGATCTGCAATACACCGAGAGTATCGACACCGTACTCACGCAGGTGTGGGACGCCGAGGATATCCGCGATCGGTTGCGGGGCGTGATGGGGCGAGGCGATTACGACTTCGTGTTCGTCCATCTGCCGATTGTGCCCTTTCACGGCCATCACAAGGCCGCGACCGTGCTGGCGTTGGAAGCCGCCCGGCGGCTCGACCCCGCCCAGCGGCCGATCGTCCTCGGCTCGTTCGCGGGCAGCCGCGCGGACAGCGCGTCAGACCTCCACTACACGACGCATCCCGGGTATCCGATCACGCGCGTCCTGCCGGGCGACCCGTTCGTGTTCGATCGATTGACGCCACTCGATCCCAGCGGTCGACTGGACCATCGCATCATCGTCAACTGGTTGATCGCGGAGCACAAGACGCAGGGCACGATGCAGTTGCTCGTCAATCGCGGCGACCTCGATCGGTTCTGGGTCTTCGCGGAGAACCCGCCGGATGCGGTGGAGCGGACGCGGGCGGTATTCGAGCGGCTGCGATAGACCGCAGATCCGCGCGCGCCTCCGTGCAGCAGTGCCGCACGCATACGAGATCGCCTGACGGATCGCCACGCTCCCGCCCTCGCGCCGCTCCCGTCCCGGTGCTACACTCGTGCCCATCCCCATGCGGTTCGTCCTCGCCAGCCTCCTGTTCCTCGCCGCGTCCGGCGCGTGGGCCCAAGACTCGGTCGCCCTCCGCATTTCCTTCCTGGATGTCGGGCAGGGCGATGCGGTGGTGATCCAGGCCGGCGGCAAGACCGCCCTGATCGATGCCGGCCCGGCGGACGGCGACATCATCCGGCAGTTGCGCGGACTCGCTGTCGACACCATCGACCTCGTGGTGGCGAGCCACGCACACGCCGATCACATCGGCGGCATGGCGCAGGTGCTCGCGACCTTCGTGGTGCGGTCGTACATCGATAACGGCCTGCCGCATACCACGGCGACCTACCGCACTGTCATGGCGGCGCTCAGGCGCTCGACGGCCCGCTACGCGACGGCTTCGCCTGCGACCGTGACACTTGGCGAGGTCACGCTCCAACTGCTGCCGCCACCGCCGCACGGAGACCCCACCGACCAGAACAACCATTCGGTGGGCCTGTTGGTCCGCGCAGGAGCGTTTCGCGCCCTGCTGACCGGCGACTCGGAGGTCGACGAGATCCACTACCTGCTCACCCTCGGGCTGCCGGTGGTCAACGTGCTCAAGGCGGCACACCACGGCAGCCGCAACGGGGTGACGCCGGCGTGGCTCTCGGCGCTCAAACCCGACGTGGTGGTGATCTCGCTCGGGCGGGACAACCGCTACGGCCACCCCCATCCGTGGGCGATGCGCTACTACAACGCGATGGCGCCGGCGATCTACCGCACGGACCTGCACGGGACCGTCACGATCGCCTTGTTCCGCGACGGCCACTTCACCGTCTCAACGACTCGGCCGGCCGGCGCCGCCGACCCCGGGCCGAAAGGTCGCGCCGACCGATGAGGGACCTCGCGCTGCTCGCGGTGGATCGTCTCGAAGGGACCACCGCCGTGCTGGTGGACGATGCCGGCAAGACCACGGCCGTTCCACTGGCGCGGCTACCGCGCGGCCTGGCCGAGGGCGACGTCCTCCGCGTGACGATCGAGAACGACACGCCCGACTGGGCGTTTGCGCGCATCGACCGGGAGGAGACCGACCGGCGGCGGGCGGCGGGCGAGGCGTTGCTGGACGAGCTACGCAGGCGCACGGTTGACGAGGCCGAGGACGGGAGCGGACCGTAAGTCCCTTCCCGTCCTCGACCGTCCGTTCTACCGGATACCCGCCGCCACTCCTTCCGGCCCGAGATGCAACCAACTCGGTGCCGGGAACGGCCGCTGGCGCGGCCAGACTTCGTTCAGCGTTTCGGCCTCGTACAGCCGGCCGTCTTTCATCACGTAACGAATCCGGAGCGAATGCCGCAGGTCCTGCAACGGATCGGCATCGAACACCAGGATATCGGCGAGTTTGCCGACCTCGATACTGCCGAGGTCGGTGCCCAGCCCGATCGCTTCGGCCCCGAGGATGGTCGCGGCGCGTAGCACGTCGTGCGGCGCGGCACCACCCGACGCCATCGCCCAGAGTTCCCAATGGTAGCCGAGACCCTGGAACTGCCCGTGGCTGCCGACCGCAACGCGCGCACTGTCCTCCAACATCGCCTTCACAAACCTGCCGTGCCGCGGGAAGACGTACTCCTCGGGCAGGAACCACCCGCCGGCACCCGGGTTCGCACCACGCCGCCGGCTGTGCGCGTCGACACTTTCCTCCGGCTCAAGCCGGCGGACTTTCGCGTTGTCGTGCACCTCTTCGGTCGCGTAGAAGAAGTTCTCGCCGAACGGCCCGCCGTACGAAACCACCAGGGTCGGTGTGTTGGTGGTTTGGGACGCCTTGAAGAGCTCGACCACGTCGTGGTAGATCGGCGCGATGGGCAGCGAGTGTTCGATGCCCGGATACCCGTCGAGTGCATGGGTCAACTCGAGCTTGAAGTCGAGCCCGCCCTCCGTGGTGGGCATCAGCTTCAATTCGCGCGCGGCCTGGATGATCCACTGACGCTGCTGCCGGTTGCCCGACATGTACATCTTGAGCGTTTCGGTATTGTAGTACTCAGCGTAGCGTCGCAGCACCGTCTTGGCGTGCTCGGCGCTGCGGATATTCTCGCTGATGAACACACCGGGGCCGGTAGAATACACCCGCGGTCCGATCATCCCGCCGATATCCATGCGATCCTGATAGCTCAGGACATCGGTCCAGCCGGTTTGGGGATCTCGCGTCGTCGTGACGCCGAACGCCAGGTGCGCAAGGTACTGCCACACCTGTTGCGTGTGGATCTCGGGCACGAGCCATTGCGGGTGATAGTGGGTGTCGACGAATCCGGGCGTCATCGTCTTGCCCGAGACATCGATGACCTCGGCGCCCTCCGGCACCTCGACCTCACCGGTCGGTCCGACCGCCACGATCCGATTGTCGGTGATGACAACGTCGGCGTTCTCGACGATCGAATCGCCCTTCATCGTCAGCACCCGCCCGCCACGCAGCACCACACTCCCGCGCGCAACGTCCCGCGCAAGTTGCACTTCGATGCGCATTTCGGTGGGTTTGTACCCGCCGGTGTCGGCGCGGACACTATCCAGCCCCGCCCGCACCGAATCCGCGAGCGAACGAATCATCTGGGCCCGCGCGCGCAGGTCATCAGCCGCGCGCAGCAAGGAATCGGCTCGGACCTGGACCGAATCCGCCACCAACCGGCTGATGCGCTGGGTGAGCGAATCGGGCACGGTCGCGTTCGCCTTCTTGAGACTGTCGGTGGTACTCCGCGCCACCTTCAGGGTATCGAGCAACAGGCGCACGCGGATGGCCTCGAGCGCGGTCGCTCGATTGGCCTGCACCGTGCTGTCCTCGATCGATTCCACCCGCGAGAGATCGTAGGTGAACAAGGCGTTGCCGATCGCCCAGCGCACCTGGGTTCCGTCGGCGTTCCACGACGGGAACTCACCGCCGACCTCGGTCAGCTGACGCACCTCGACCGGCGCACCGCGCGGGTTCGCCACCGAGACGGTCGGCACGGGACCGCCGACGTCCGGAATCTCGACGGTATAGATCTGACTTCCCACCTGCGCCAGCGCACGGCCACCAGTCGGCGAGATCACGACGAGGCCGGCGGGTGGCGGCGCGCCCGCTTCGGCCGGCGGGGCGTCGTCGCGGAACTGCGGGAATACCCGGCGCGGAGCAACCTCCCACTCGTCCGGGTGCGGCGTGCCGAGCCCCGCCGTTGGTGCACCGCGTACCTGCAGGTGCTGTTTGACGTCGGTCCCGTCCCAGCGAAACGACACCAGGCCTTCCGAGAAACTGTACGCGTAGATCCGGTCCGGTTGGTCCGTCCGGAAATGCGCGACATCCCGGCTCCCGGTAGGCGCGATCAGCGTCACGTCGCCGCCCGCCGCGGGCAGCCACACGAACTGTCCGCCGAGCGGCCCGAAAAAGACGTCCGGCGCCCGCTTCAGCTCCCGCGCCGCGCCGCGACTGGCCACGATGCGCTGGCCGTCCGGCGACCAGGCGAGGTTGTAATACAGGGCCGCGGCGCGGGTGAGTTGTTGCGGCTGCCCACTGCCGTCGGCGCGCGCGCTGACGATGTGTCCGCCGGCGGAATCGACCCAGGTGGCAAAGGCCACGCGCGACCCGTCGGGTGACCACACGGGATGGTATTCACCGGCATCGGCGGTCGTGAGGCGCCGCGCGGCCCCATTGGGCATGTCCCGTACCCATACCCGGTCGAACGCCGTGAACGCGATCTGACGCCCATTCGGCGAGATGACCGGACTGCGGATCTGCCGCGCCGTCACCATCGCCGTCGTATCGACCCGATACGCGAACTTCACCTCGGGCCCGACGTCGAGTTTCACGTCCGCTTCGAACGGGATGTTCGCTGGCGCGCTCCCATCGAGCGGCACGCGCCAGATCTCACCGCCGTACGAGACGACGATCGACCGCGAATCAGGCATGAAGCTGTACCCCGGCAAGACGTCGAGCGGCGCGCGCGACTCCATCTCGTCGCGCTGCACGGGATACGCCAGCCACCGCTCCTCACCGGTGTTCAGGTCACGCAGCCGCAGCCCGGTTTCGGTGTCTTCACGCGTGCCAAAGACGAGCCAGCGCCCGTCGGGCGACACGGCCGGCCGGAACCCGGAGCCGTACCGTCCGGTCATGCGTGTCGACGTGCCGGTCTCAGGGTCGTACCGGTAGAGCTGGTACTGAGGGAAGATCGCGTTGTACTGCCAGTCCCCGGTCCGGCCGGCGTACCAGATGTGCCGGCCATCCGGACTCGGCGCGGCCCCAATCGTCTTGAACGCCGTTGGCGTACGGATGATCGGCAGCGGGCCGCGATGGTCGATGTAGTACATCTGCAGTTTTGCCGTCCCACCCAATCCCCCACTCCGACTTACGACGATGCGCCTCCCGTCGGGCATCCACTCCGGCGAGATGTAGAGACTCGTGTTGCCTTGGGTGATCTGCGTCGTATCGGTGAAGTCCATCCGCATGGTCCACACGTTGTCCCCACCGCTGCGGTCGGACACGAAGACGATCGTCTCCCCGTCCGGGCTGAAACGCGGTTGGGCGTCGTACGCGAGGCCTTCGGTGATTCGTGTCGCCTTGCCGCCGGTCATCGGGACCGTGTACAGGTCGCCCAACAGGTCGAACACGATCGTCCGCCCGTCGGGGCTGACGTCGAGCGACATCCAGGTTCCCTCGGTCGCGGTGAACTTCGCGGAGCGCGCCGCCGTCAGCGGCAGAGGATTTTCGCGCGCGCCGCGGCCGGCCGGGGCTTGCGCCGGGAGCGTCGTGGTGGTGGTGCCGAACAGGGCGAGGCACGCCAGGGTGCCGCGGAGTAGGACGCGCGTGGCGGTCATCGTGCACCTCCCCGAATGCCGGCTTCGACCGCGGGCGCGATGTGCCGCCACGGTTCATCAGGTGCCGCCCGCTCACGCGGCCAGATCTCGTTCAAGGTGTCCCCCTCGTACAGTCGCCCGTTTTTCATCACGTAGCGGATCGTGTTGGTATTGCGAATGTCGTCCAGCGGGTTGGCGTCGAGCACGATCAGGTCGGCCAGCTTGCCCGATTCGAGCGACCCGAGGCTGGCGCCCAATCCGATCGCCTGCGCCCCCAGCGTCGTCGCGACACGGAGGGCATCGTGATTCGACATGCCACCGCTCTGTACCGCCCAGAGTTCCCAGTGATAGCCAAGGCCCTGGAACTGCCCGTGGCTGCCGATGCCGGCGTGGCCGCCCGCTTCAACAAGCTGCTTGATCCATGCGGCATGCCGGCGGAACGCGTATTCGGTCTCGTGGAACCACCCGCCCGGTCCGGGTCCCGGATTGCGGCGACGGATCTTGGCATCGAATTCTTCACTCGGGGTGAAGTGCTGGATCTTCAGGTCGTTGGTGAGATCTTCGTGGGTGTAGAAGTAGTTCTCCGCCCACGGCCCACCATAGGACACCAGCAACGTCGGCGTGTTCGTGGTTCCGGAAGTCTTGAACAGTTCGATCACATCCTGATATGCCGGGATGATCGGCATGGTGTGCTCCACGCCGGGGTAGCCGTCCATCGCGTGGGTCATGTTGAGGCGGTAATCGAGTCCACCCTCCGTGGTCGGCATCAACTCGAGATCACGGGCCGCCATGATCAGCCACTGCCGCTGCCGGCGATTCCCCGACATGTACATCTTGAACGTCTTCGTGTCGTAGTAGTCGCTGTAGCGCCGCAACACCGTCTTGGCGTGTTCGAGACCCGTGATGCCTTCGGTCCAGAACACACCGGGACCCGTGGAGTAGACGCGGGGTCCGGTCATCTGGCCCGCTTCGACGCGATCGGCGTAGGTGAGCACGTCCGTGGTCGCGGTCTGCGGGTCGCGGGTGGTGGTGACGCCATAGGCGAGGTTCGCCAGGTAGATCCAGGGGCGGGTCCAGTGCAGGCCCCACAGGTTCCACATGTGCGCGTGTGTATCGACGAAGCCGGGGATGATCGTCTTGCCGGTCACATCGATCACCGGCGCATCGGCCGGCGCCGACCCGCGCGCGCCGACACTGGCAATCCGGTTGTTCCGGATCACCACGTCGGCATTCTCGATCACGTCGGTGCCGCGCATCGTGATGACGCGCGCACCGCGCAACACCACGGTCCCTTGCGGAATGTCGCGGTTTGCGCTCACCTGGATGCGCCGCTCCTCGGGCCGGTAGGTCGTGTCACCTTGCGCCACGTCCAGCCGGTAGGTCACGAACGCGTTGCCGATGGACCAGTGAACGGTGCGTCCATCGGCGCCCCACGCGGCAAACTCGCCTCCGATATCCGACAGTTTGCGCACCGGCATCGACGCGCTGTCGGGTTTGGTCACCATCACGGTCGGCACGCCACCGATCCGCGGGACGGTGACCACGTACACGTCGTTATTCACCTGCGCCAGCGCGAGATCGCCCTGCGGCGCCATCATCACCAGGTCGGCGGCGGCCTGCGGGATCTGCTGTTCGCGCGAGAAGTCACGCGGCATCAGCAAATCGGACGTCGGTGATACCTCCCAGGCCGCCGGCGTGATCGGCAGTCGCCAGGTCACCTTGAGGTGCTGTTTCAGATCGGTGTTGTCCCAGCGGGTCGATACCAGCGCGACCGGCGGCGCCTGTCCGGGTCCCGGTGGTCCCGTCGCGGGCGCGCGGCCGTAGCTGTAGATCCGATCGGGATCGCTCGTGAAGTGCGGCCGCGACCGCCCCGCTGTCGGACCGATCACCGTGACGTCCCCGCCGGACGCGGGCACCCAGACGAATTCCGACCCGAGACCGCTGAACACGAACGGGTCGATCGCTTCCGTGAGATCGCGAGCCGACGCGCGGATCGCGACGATGCGCTGGCCGTCAGGCGACCAGGCCAATTGCTGATAGTAGGCCGACACGCGGGTGAGTGGCGTGGGACGTCCGCCGCGTACGGGGACTCGCATGACGTGACCGACGGAATCGTTCCACGTGACGAAAGCGATGGCGCTGCCGTCGGGCGACCAGGTCGGGAAGTACTCGCCCGTGGTCTGGGTGGTCAGCCGGCGTGGAGCGCCATCCGGCACGTCCATCACATACAGGCGATCGAGCGCCGTGAACGCCACACGCGCCCCGTCCGGTGACGGCACGGCGTCGCGGATCTGCTTGACGGTGAACGTGGCCGCGTCATCGACCGGGTATTCGAACTTCACCTCCGGCCCCACCGCCACCTCCGCCTGAACCGTGAACGGGATCTGCGTGGGCGCCGCGCCGTCCAGCGGTACCCGCCAGATTTCCCCACCGTATGACATCACGACGGCGCGGGAGTCGGGGGTGAACGAGTAGCCCGGCAGCACGTCCATGTTGGCAATCGATTCCTGCTCGTCCCGCTGGATCGGGTACGCGAGCCATCGCTCCTCTCCCGTGGCCAGTTCGCGCAGCACCAACCCGGTCTCCGCATCGTGGCGCGAGCCGTACGTGATCCACTTGCCATCGGGCGAGAGGGCCGGCCGGAATGCCGATCCGTACCGTCCGCTCATCGTCGTGCGCGTCCCCGCGTCGCGGTCGTACACGCCGAGCTGGTACTGGGGGAGTACCGCGTTGTACTGCCACGCCCCAAATCGCTGCGCGAACCAGACGTAACGCATGTCCGCGCCGAACGCGGCGCCGAGCATGCGGAGCCCACCGGGCCCGCCGGCCATTTCCAACCCGCGCCCGCCATCCACGTGATACAGCCACAGCTTCTCGAGCCCGAAAATCGTCCCCTTGGAGACGACGACGTAGCTGCCGTCCGGAGTCCACTCGGGCGAGAGAAAGTTCGCGCCGTCGCCGGTGGTGAGCGGCTGTGGATCCCCGCCGTCGAGGGTCAACAACCACACATTGTCGTCGCCGCTGCGGTCGGAGACGAACACGATGCGCGTCCCGTCGGGACTGAACCGCGGCGCCATGTCGTGCGCGATTCCGCTCGTGAGCCGCGTGGCCGTTCCACCCGCGATCGGCATCGTGTACAAGTCCCCGAGCAGATCGAACACGATCGACTGGCCGTCGGGGCTCACGTCGAGAGACATCCAGGTCCCGCGGGTCGTCGTGAACCGGGCCCAGCGAGCGGGCTGGAGCGGGAGACCCTCGCCTTCGATTGCGGCGCCGGCGCCGGCGACCTGCTGGCCCCGGGCGGCCGGCGTAAGCGTGACGAAGAAGATGGCGGCCAGGAACTGGGCGCCGCGTCGGTGCAGTCGCATAGCGTGGCTCCGAAGCATGGAGGTACGGGAGTGAGAATGGCTCTGGTACACGGTCGGCCCCTTCGAGTTCGCCGAGAGAAGGTGCACTGCGAGGCGACGAAGCGGGAGGTCCGAGTTTCGAGTCGGCGGGCCGAACTCCCGCTCCGGTATCGCCCCCCCCCCCCCCGCGACCCCGACTCAGCACCCGGGTGTTCTCCTGCGTACCTTACGTGGCAATCCGTGACCGGGCGCCCCCCCTGGCCGCTCTCAATCACCACACACGACGAGGCCCGAACACCATGCCAACCCGTCGATCCCGTCCCTTCGTGTTTCTTCTTGCAACTGTCATCGGCCTTTCGACCGTGCCGATCGGCGCCGCGCTGGCCCAACGGGGCGGTCGGGGCGGCGGCCAGGCGGGCTCCGATTCGAGCGCCCGCGATCCGTTGGCCTCGGCGGCTCGCGGCATCCGGCTTCGGTCGATCGGACCGGCGACCGTCTCCGGCCGCATCAGCGACATCGCCATCCACCCGTCCGATCCTTATACGTGGTACATCGCGACGGCATCGGGCGGCGTGTGGAAGACGACCAACGCGGGCACCACGTTCTCGCCGATCATGGACGGCGAGGGTTCCTTCTCCTTCGGCGTCGTCGTCATCGATCCCAACGACCCCAACGTGGTCTGGGCGGGGAGCGGCGAGAACAACCCGCAGCGATCGGTCGCGTATGGCGACGGCGTATACAAGTCCGTCGACGCCGGACGGAGCTGGCGTAACGTGGGGCTCAAGAATTCCGAGCACATCGGCAAGATCGTGATCGACCCGCGCGATGCCGACGTCGTGTACGTCGCGGCCCAGGGTCCGCTCTATAGCCCCGGTGGTGACCGGGGCCTGTTCAAGACGACCGACGGCGGGGAAACCTGGACCAATGTGTTGGACGGTGGGGAGTGGGGCGGCGTCAACGAGCTCGTGATGGACCCGCGCAACCCGGACATCCTCATCGCCAGCAAGTGGCAGCGTGCTCGGCGGCAATGGACGCTGATCGCCGGCGGCCCCGAATCGGGTCTGTTCCGGTCGACCGACGGCGGCGCGACGTGGAACCGCGCCCAGCGGGGGCTCACCAGCGAGGAACTGGGCCGCATCGGTCTCGCCATGTCACCGGTCGATCCGGACGTCGTGTACGCCGTGGTCGAGGCGGCGAACGACGGCAGCGGGTTCTACCGGTCGACCAATAACGGGCTCAACTGGCAACGGATGAGCGATCAGACCTCGAGCGGCAACTACTATCAGGAGATCTTCGCCGATCCCGTGGTGGTCGATCGCGTCTACCTGATGAACACGCGCTATTCGGTCACCGACGACGGCGGCCGCACCTGGCGCAACCTCGGCAACAACACCAAGCACGTGGACGACCACGTGATCTGGATCGATGAGAACGACAACGAGCACCAACTCATCGGCTCGGACGGCGGGCTCTACGAGACGTTCGACGGCGGCGCGAACTACCAGTGGTTCGAGAACCTCCCGCTCGGCCAATTCTACCGCGTCGAGGTGGACAGCCTGCGGCCGTTCTACCGGGTATTCGGCGGGACGCAGGACAACAGTTCGTTCGGCGGTCCGTCCCGCACGCGTACGCGGCGCGGCGGTGTCAACGGCGACTGGTTCCTCACGCAGGGCGGCGACGGCTTCTACTCCCGCATCGACCCCACCGATCCCAACATCGTGTACGCCGAATCGCAGTACGCGGGCCTGTCGCGGTTCAACCTCGCAACCGGCGAACGCGTCAGCATCACGCCCATGGAAGAGCCGGGTGAGCCGGCGTTACGCTGGCATTGGGATGCGCCGTTGATCATCAGTCCTCACGCACCCTCGCGGCTGTATTTTGCCGCGCAACGCGTATTCCGCAGTGATGACCGCGGGTCGAGCTGGACGCCGGTCAGCGGCGATCTCACCGCGCAAATCGACCGGAACCGGCTCGAGGTCATGGGCCGGGTCTGGGGCGTCGACGCGGTGGCCAAGAACCGGTCGACCTCCACCTGGAACAGTATCGTCACCATGGCCGAGTCGCCGGTCGCCGAAGGCCTGCTGTGGACCGGGACCGACGACGGCGTGATCCAGGTAACCGAAGACGGCGGACAGGTCTGGCGCCGGATCGGATCGATCCGCGGCGTGCCGGATACGACGTTCGTCTCGCGCGTCACACCGTCGTCGCACGACCGCAATACCGTGTACGCGTCGTTCAACAACCAGAAGTCCGGCGACTACAAGCCGTACGTTGCCAGGAGCACGGACCTGGGCCGGTCGTGGACGCTCATTCAAAACGACCTCCCCGAACGCGGCTCGGTGCACGTGATCCTCGAGGACTACAGGGACCGGAACATGCTGTACGTCGGGACCGAGTTCGGGCTTTTCTTCTCGCATAACGGCGGGCAGCGCTGGACCAGGTTGCAGAGCGGGTTGCCCACGATCCAGGTGCGCGACCTGGCGCTGCAGAACCAGCACGACGATCTCGTGCTCGGGACGTTCGGGCGCGGGTTCTACGTGCTCGACGATCTGGAGATCCTGCGCGCGCTGACGCCGGAGGTCTTGGCGGGCGAGGGCGGCCTGCTGCCGATCACCCGCACGCCGATGTTCGTGCTGTCGAATCCCGACCCGGGTTGGCAGGGCGCGCGCTTCTGGTCCGCCGACAACCCTTCGTCCGGCGCGACATTCTACTACTACGTCAAGGAGGGGCTGCGCACGCGCCAGCAACGGCGCCAATCGGCGGAACGCGCGGCGGCGGGGCGCGGCGAAGACGTGTTCTATCCTCCGTGGGACTCGTTGCGGGCCGAGGATCGCGAAGAGCGTCCCGCCATGGTCGTCACCGTGTCCGACGCAGAAGGTCGTGTGGTGCGCCGCCTGACCGGCTCGGTCTCGTCCGGCTTGCAACGCGTGACGTGGGACCTGCGGTATCCCGCCTCGACGCCGATCCGGAGCGGCGGTGGCGGCGGCGGGTTCGGTGGAGGGTTCTTCTTCGGCGGGGGCGGCCCATACATCGTGCCGGGCACCTACACCGTTTCGCTTGCGACGCTGGTGGACGGTGTGCTCACCCCGTTCGGCGCACCGCAAGACGTCGAGGTGTATCCGCTGGACCAGAACGCGGCGCGCACGCCGGCGGTACTCGCCTTCCAGCAGCAGGCGGCGTCGCTGCAGCGGGCGGCGCTCGGTGCCGGGGCGGCGCTAGGCGAAGCCACCACTCGCGTCGAGCTGCTCGGCCGCGCACTGCAGGAGACCCCCCGCGCCACGCCACCGCTCTTCGCGAGCCTGATGGCGGTTCGGGACAGCTTGCGGGCCATTCAGGAATCACTCAGTGGCGATCGGACCATGGGCCGGCGCAGCGAGCCGGAACCCACGTCGCTACAGAATCGGTTAGGCGAGTTCACGGGCGGCGCGTGGTCCGGTTCGCTCCAGGAAATCACCGGGATCCAGCGGCGGCAATACGAGATACTGGCGGCGGAGTTCGGCGGCCTGCTCGAGCGAATTCGCCGCACGATCGATGTCGACCTGAAGCGCGTCGAGGACGCCGCCGAGGCGGCCGGCGCACCATGGACCAGCGGTCGGATTCCAACCTGGCGCCCGTAACCGTGGGGGCGACGCACGGCCGTGGGTAGGGGCGACGCATGCGTCGCCCC
>Ga0214471_10000091_pt1:57500-91363 | contig 91363 bp, 79 predicted proteins | sample RVTome_5_FD_207665 | JGI IMG/M metagenome (GOLD analysis project Ga0214471, IMG submission 207665) | Soil microbial communities from uranium-contaminated site in the Upper Colorado River Basin, Wyoming, United States - RVT142D155 | ecosystem: Environmental > Terrestrial > Soil >... | reverse complement strand
GCCGGCACTGGCCCGGGTCACCACCAGCTTCGTGGAGGTGATGTCGGAGGCCGGCATCCCAATCGAGGCCGTCCTCACCGAGCTGTACCTGTCGGGTGAGGTCGAGCGGAACTACCGGCTGCTGCGCGAGGAAGGCTTCGTGGGCCAGCTCGAGTACCACAGCCCCACCAGCCAGTACGGCCAGCTGAGCCGGAGAGCACACTTCGCGAAGGTGGACGCCGCGCCGGTGATGCGGGACATCCTGGCCGCGATCGTCGACGGCCGCTTCGCCGACGAATGGGATGCCGAAGCGGCCGCCGGCATGCCCCAGCTGGCGGACCTCAAGGAGGTCCACGCTGGTGAGCTGATCGCCGCTTTCGAAGCCGACCTCCGCTCCAAGCTCGGGCAGGGCGGCGCTCAGGCCTGAGCGCCGGCGAAGAAGCCGTCGTGGATGATGCGGGCCAGGGTGTCGAGCACGGCATCGCGGTCGAACTCGAGGTTGGCCGTCATCCAGAAGTAGTGGAAGCGCTCGGTCATGGCCACGAAGGCCATCGACGCGATGGTGGGGTCGACCCCCGCCGGCACCTTCGATCCCACCTTGTCGGCCAGCAGCTCGCCAAAGCCGCCGAGCACCTCGATGCCCAGGGTGCCGAACTCGAAGGCCTCGGGACCGGACTCGGTCCACGCCCGGATCACCGAGCCGTTCTCGTCGTAGAGAGCGGCGAACTCGTCGAGCCAGGAGCGCAGCGCGGCGCGCCCTTCCGTGTCGGGGGTGATGTCGGGGAGCCGCTCGGCCAGCGCCGTCATCTCGTCGGCCACGTCGATGACGAGGGCCCGGAACAGGTCCTCCTTGTTCGAGAAGTAGAGATAGAAGGTGCCGTGGCTCGTGCGAGCCACCCTCACCACATCGTCGACTCTCGCGGCGTGATAACCCCGCTTGTCGAACACCACGCGGCCCGCATCGAGCAGCCGGGCCAGCGTCTTCTTGCCCCGGGCCCGCAGCTCCCGGCCCTGGGCGGGGGCACCGGCCCGGCCGTCGAGCACCACGTCGGTGCCGTCGTCGACGAGGGCGTGCGAGTCTGCGCGAGTATCTGACACGCATGTCAGGTTACGCCACCACGCCCGCTCCGTCTTCGAAGGTGCCCGCACCCGGCCAGATGGATCTCCCCGCCCCTGACGCTGCCGCGTTGATCCGGCGCAACGTCGACAGGTTCGGCGACCGTCTCGCCCTGCGCTTCGACGACGCGGTGTGGACCCACGCCGAGTACGCGACCGAGTCGTGCCGGTGGGCCAACCTGTTTCTCGCCCACCGGCCGGCTGGGGACCGGCCGTTCCACGTGGCGGTCCTGATGGACAACACGCCCGACTACCTCTTCGCCCTCGGTGGAGCAGCATTGAGCGGGGCGACCATCGTCGGACTCAATCACACCCGGGTGGGCGAAGCCCTGCATCGCGATCTCACCCACACCCACTGCGGCATCGTGATCACCGAGACTCGTCACCAGGGCCAGCTCGCCGACGCCCTTGGGGACGATCCGGTCGGCGGAACCGTCCTCGTCTCCGACCGCTTCGATGACGGACACTCCGATGAGGGCGACGGCACACCGCGGATCGGCACCTCGCTCGCCGCGGCCCTCGACGCGCAACCAGCCACCGATCCCGGTCTCGAACCCGGTGCCTCCACCGCTTGGACTCTGATCTTCACCTCGGGCACCTCGTCGGCCCCCAAGGCGGTGATCTGCTCGCAGCGCCGTCTCATGGGAACCGGCGCCCGGCTCGGACTGATCCTCGAGGTGACAGCCGACGACGTCGGCTACGTGTCGATGCCCTTGTTCCACTCCAACGCGCTCATGGTGGGCTGGGCGCCGGCGGTGGTGTACGGAGCCTCGGTCGGTCTGCGCCGGCGGTTCTCTGCGTCGGGGTTCCTCCCCGATGTCCGGCGCTACGGGGCCACCTGGTTCAACTACACCGGGAAGCCGTTGAGCTACGTGCTGGGCACTGAGCGAGCTCACGACGATGCCGACAACACCCTGCGTGTTGCCTACGGGAACGAGGGGTCGCCCCAGGTGGTGGCCGAGTTCGCGGAGCGGTTCGGCGTGAAGGTCATCGACGCCTTCGGAGCCACCGAGGGAGGCGTGGCCATCGACCGCGACGCGTCCCCCCGCTCCGGGGCGCTCGGCCGGGCCGGCGCGACGGTGCGGGTGGTCGACGACAGCGGTGTGGAGCGACCGGTCGCCCGGTTCGACGAGGCCGGTCGCCTGATCAACGCCGAGGAGTGTGTGGGCGAGATCGTCAGCACCGCCGGCGCCGGACCGTTCGAGGGCTACTACAACAACCCCGAAGCCACCGAGCGCGCCACCCGCGGCGGATGGTTCTGGTCCGGCGACCTCGGCTACCTCGATACCGACGGCTACCTGTACTTCGCCGGACGCAACGCCGACTGGATCCGCGTCGATGGCGAGAACTTCCCGGCCGGCCCGATCGCCGCCGCCCTCCAACGTCACCGCGACGTGGCCATCTGCACTGTCTACGGAGTGCCCGACGAGCAGGCCGGTGACCAGGTGATGGCAGCGATCATCCTTCGGGAGGGAGCCACGTTCGATCCGGTGGCGTTCGCTGAGTGGATCGACAGCCTCGACGACGTCGGCCCCAAGTGGCGACCCCGCTACCTCCGCATCGCCACCGAACTGCCCACCACCGGCACCAACAAGGTGGTCACCCGCACCCTCGTCCACCACAAGTTCCGTCCCGACCGCTGTGGCCCCGATCACCTCTACGTCCGCGACCGGGGCGACGATCACTACCGCCCCTTCACCGCCGACGACGCCGAGGCGCTCAGGGCGCGCTTCGCCGCCGCCGGCCGCTCACGCTTCTGGGACCTGTAGCGCAACATGGACATGAGCTGGACACCCGATGAGCAGGCCTTCGCCGCCGAGGCCGACGCCTGGCTGGCCGCCAACCTGGCCGAGCACCCCCCGCCTCCCGGCGGCTTCGCCACCGTCAGCGACGAGATCGCATGGGGGCGTCGGTGGCAGGCCCGGATGGCCGAGGACCGGTGGGTAGGTCTCCACTGGCCGGCCGAGGTCGGTGGGCGCGGAGCCTCACCAGTGCAGGTGGCGCTGTTCAACATGGCCTACGCCCGGGCACGGGCCCCCCAACCCGTCAACCGGGTCGGCATCAACCTCGCCGGCCCGACCCTGCTGGCCCACGGCACGCCCGACCAGCAGCAGCGGTGGCTCCCCCCGCTTCTCCGAGCCGACGAGATCTGGTGCCAGCTGTTCTCCGAACCCGACGCCGGGAGCGACCTCGCCGCGCTTGGGACCAAGGCCGACCGGGTCGACGGCGGCTGGCTCGTCGGAGGCCAGAAGGTGTGGACCTCCTACGCCCAGTTCTCGCGGTGGGGGATCTGCCTGGCCCGCACCGACCCCGACGCCTCCAAGCACCGCGGCATCTCCTTCCTCGTCGTCGACATGGCCACCGACGGCATCGAGATCCGGCCGCTCACCCAGATCACCGGCGAAGCCGAGTTCAACGAGGTGTTCCTGACCGACGTGTTCGTTCCTGACGACCACCTGATCGGTGGGCTGCACGACGGATGGCGAGTGGCCAACACCACGCTCGCCCACGAGCGCGGCACCCAGTTCCCGTTCAAGGAGCAGGTCGTCCACGAGGTGCTACTCGACGACCTCCTGGCCCTGGCCACGGCATCGGGTCGCCTCGACGACCCCGACCTGGCCGACGAGGTGGCCCAGGCCTTCGTCGACCTCCGCGTGCTGCGGCTCCACAACCTTCGCACGCTGTCCAAGCTGGCCAAGGGCGGCGACATCGGACCGGAGTCGAGCTGGATCAAGCTCCAGTGGACGGCCATGACCCAACGCCTCTCCGCCGCCGGGCTGGCCGCCACCGCCGACGCGGCACCCCTGTGGAGCGGGGCCGCCCACCTACCCGGCGACGGTGCGTGGCAGCGGCAATGGCTGTGGTCGATGGCGGCTTCCATCGCTGGGGGCACCAGTGAGGTGCAGCGCAACATCATCGGCGAGCGCATCCTGGGGCTGCCTAGGTAGCCCGAGCACCTCCGGCGTGCTGAGCGGCGGGTCCGCTGGGGCACCGGCCGCGGTTGTGGTTGAGTGGGTGGGATGGACCGACCCTCTCTGCCCCCGATCCCCATGGCCGATGTGCTGGGGGACCCCGACCTGATCCGGCGTCTGGTCGAGGTCAACGGTCCCTATGCCCCGGTGCAGCGCTACTTCGCCAACCAGGCCGAGATGGATGCGTTGGCCGGCGAGGACACCGAAGCCATGCTGGCCGTCATCGCCCCCAACTTCCGGGGCGACTGGGCCTACGACGAACCGCAGATCGAGGGCGTCGAACCCATCCTGGGTCACGCCGGGTTCATCCGGGCCGCCGCGGACCTCTTCGGCGCCGAGATCGTCCGGCCCCAGCAGGTGTATGCCAACCTGACGTGGAAGCTGCCGTTCCACCAGGGTGGAGGCCACACCGACATCCCCGCCTTCCGGGGCTTCGATCGCACGCAGTACCCGGTCACGTTCCTGAGCCTCATGGGCCACAGCGGCCTGTTCGAGGCGGAGCGCATCAAGATCGCCACCGGGGTTGCGTGGTTCTACAAGGGGCCCGACGGCGGGTTCGAGTGGTGGCCCGACGGTCCAGACGCACCGCCGCGTGTGCACGAGGGCGCCATCCACAACACCGCCTTCATGGGCGACAACGACTTCATGTACCACCGGGCCCGGGCGGTGGGCACTCCCGCCGAAGGAATGGTCGAGGGCATGACCCTCGACTCACGTCTCGTGCACCGTGGCGACAGCCGCTTCGCAATCGAGGAAGGCGGCACGACACTGGCCGAGATGCCGTTCGACGAGCTGCGGATCTCGATCTCGTGGAAGGCGGTGGTCTTCACCGACGGCGCCGAGGCGGCCCGGCACGACGACCACACCCACGATCTCACCCGCGACGAGGTGATCGACCGGATCGCCGAGGGTCTGGGCGCCGAGGGCATCGCCATGCCCACCCTCGACGAGGACCCGACGCGAACCCCCGAGCTGATCAAGGCCATGCGACAGGTCTGGCTCCACGAGCCCACGGTGTTCGCAGCCTGACGGCTGCTCTAACCTCTCTCGACATGGCGCGCTGGAGCACACCGACGAGCAGCAACGGGTCAACCGTCCGCCGAACCCATGACCTCGGACCGAGCGTCAACCGCTCACCGTTCGTGCGCATCGTCGCTCTGATCGCCGTCGCCGGGTTGATCTTCACCATGGTCGGCACCGCCCTGCTGGTGCTTCTGACCTAGACCCGACCTAGGAGACTGCTGAACAATCCGGCGAGTTGGGTGCTCGCGTTTTGCTCGTGGGTTCGGTAGACCGCGGGTATGCAGGGCAGCAGCGATCGCGACCCCGAACTGTTGGATGCCGCAGCACTGGTCGGTCATCTCGTGCCGGAAGGCTCGGTGCATGGGTTCCTGGCCGAGCATCGTGGCCGGCTGTTCCCTGATGACCTCTTCGAGGATCTGTTCCCGTCTCGTCGGGGACGGCCATCCGTGCCGGCGGATGTCGTAGCGACGGTCATGGTGTTGCAGTCCTTGGAAGGACTCTCGGACCGGGACGCGATCGTGGCGTTGCGGACGGATCTGCGTTGGAAGGTCGCGGCGGGGCTGTCCCTGGGTGATGAGGGGTTCCATCCGACGGTGCTCACGTTGTGGCGCAACAAGCTCCGAGCCAGCGACGCGCCGGAGCGGATCTTCGACGCTGTGCGAGCGGTCGTCGCGGATACTGGTGTGCTCCAGGGCAAGACCCGTCGAGCTTTGGACTCGACGTTGCTCGATGACGCGGTGGCCACGCAGGACACGATCACCCAGCTGGTGTCGATGATCCGCCGCGTGCGCAACGCCATCGCCGCGGCGGCCAACGTCGGGGTGTTCGGCCACGACTATGACACCGGGGGCAAGCCCGCCTGCGCGTGGGACGATCCAGAGGCCCGCAAGGCGCTCGTCACCACGCTCGTGAACGACGCGCGGCGCGTGCTCGATGCCCTTGAGGGAATCACTCTTGACAAGGACCAGCACCAGCTGGTGGCGCTGCTGGCGTTGGTGGCCGGCCAAGACGTCGAACCCGGCGACGACGAAGGCTCCTGGCAAATCGCCCAGCAGGTGGCCAAGGACCGGGTCATCTCCACGGTCGACCCCGAGACCCGCCACATGCACAAGTCACGATCCGTCTACCGAGATGGCTACAAGGCGCACGTGGCCATCGAGCCAGAGACAGGGCTCATCACCGGGACCGACCTCACCCCTGCCAACGTCGGTGACGGGCCCGTGGGCGTCGAGCTCCTCGCCGGCGAGGCCCCGGGCCTCGATGTGCTCGCCGATTCCGCGTACGGGTCCGGGCTCGTGAGAGCCAGCCTCGCGGAGGCTGAGCACACTGCGGTGATCAAGCCCTGGCCCCTCGGTCGCAACCCCAAGCTCGGAGCCGACCAGTTCGCTCGTGACGATTTCACCATCGACTACCAGGCCCGCACCGTCACCTGCCCGCAAGGGCAGACCGTGACAATCACCCCAGCCGGCAACGCAGTGTTCGGGCCCCGCTGCCGCGGCTGTCCCTCGCGGCATCGATGCACCACTGCCACAGACGGCAAGACCTTCAAGATGGGCGACCACGACCAGCTCCTCGCCGCGGCACGAGCCGACTGGCGCGCGGGCATCGGCGCCGAGGACTACCGACAACACCGTCCCATGGTCGAACGCGCCATCGCCTGGCTCGTCGCCAACGGGCACCGCCGAGTCCGCTACCGAGGCGTCGAACGCAACAAGATCGCTCTCAGCACCCGAGCCGCCGCGCTCAACCTGCGACGCCTCATCAACCTCGGCCTCCACGCCGGCCCCACCGGCTGGGCCATCAGCTGAACAAGTGGGCCCGGGGAGGCAAAGGAGGGACCTCACCTGCGAGATCAACCCTTCCAGGGTGACCGGCTCACACCCTCTTCACGCCGGCTCTTCGGTTCGGCCATTCCCCGGACCAACCTGCGAGCCGAGAAGCGAGTTGCTCAGCAGTCTCCTAGACCCAATACCGTTCAGGGGAGCCCAGGCCAGGCCGAGCGCGAGCCTCAAGAAAGGGTGAGGTGGTACGACCCGTGCTCGTCGAGTGCTGCGGTGGCACCGGGCGGCACCACTACGACGGTGAACGGCTCCTCGATGAGCGCGGGGCCGGTCACCGATGCCCCGGCGGCGAGGAGCGAGCCGTCGATCACCGCAGTGTCCACGAAGGATTCGCCGAACCAGACCGGTCGCCGATCTCGTGCGGCGGCGGACGGATCGCTGACCTTGCCGAGGTGGGCCAGCGTCGGGGGCTTGGGTGTGGCCCCGGTTGTGAGAAGGCGCACACCCCGCACCAGCGGTTGCTGGTTGCGGAAGGCGAAGCCCCGGTCGGATTCGTGCTGGTTGTGGAAGCGGTCGGCGAGATCGAGGAGCGAGGCGTCGCCGAGGGTGTCGGGATCGTCGAGGTGGACCGACATGTCGAAGTTCTGGCCCGGGTAACACATCTGGGCGAACAGCGCTTGGGCAACGTCGTCGGGCCCGAGGTCGGTCGGGGCCAGCTCGGCCGCCGCCTCCTCACGTAGCGACGCCACGAGCGACTTCACTGCGGCCAGGTTCACCTGCGACAGCGGGGCGATGTGGGAACGGACCCGATCGAACACGTAGTCGGAGACCAGCAGACCCAGCGCCGAGAAGGCGGGTGCCGCCTTGGGCACCAGGACCCGACCGATCCCCAGCTCGGCGGCGATGGCCCAGGCGTGCACCGGGCCGTTCCCGCCGTAGGCGATGAAGGCGAGCTCGCGGGGATCGGCGCCATAGGACGACAGCACCCGACGGGTGGCGTTGGCCATGTTGGCGTTCACGATGCGCTCGATGCCCCACGCCGCCTCCTCGATGCTGACGCCGAGCGGTTGGGCGACGTCACGGTCGATGGCTGCTCGAGCCGCATCGACGTCCAGGGTCATCCGACCGGCGGCGAAGCCGGTGGGGGGAAGGTAGCCGAGCGCGGCGTCGGCGTCGGTGACGGTGGGGCGCTCACCGCCCTGGCCGTAGCAGGCCGGCCCCGGGGTGGCACCGGCCGACTCGGGACCCACCAGCAGCGCTCCTTGGCGGACCCGGGCGATCGAGCCGCCCCCGGCACCCACCGACTGGACGTCCACCATGGGCATGCCGATGTAGTAGCGGTAGCGCCAGTTCCAGTCGGTCTTGACCTCGGGCTTGCCGTCCCGGACCAGACACAGGTCGTAGGACGTGCCGCCCATGTCAGTGGCCACGAAGTCACCCACTCCCGAGCGGCCGGCGGCCACCGCCGCGCCCATCACCCCACCGGTGGGACCCGAGGCCAGGACGCTCACCGCACGCTGTCCGATGCCCTCGGGCGGCGCCACCCCGCCGCTCGATCCCATGACGAGCAGATCCCCCTGGTAGCCGGCATCGGCCAGCAGGTCGGACAGGTGGGACAGGTAGCGCTCGATGCGGGGCGCCACATAGGCGTTGACCAGCGTGGTGGACGTGCGTTCGTACTCGGGACCACGAGGCATCACCCGGTGGGACAGTGAGATGTGGGCGATGTCGGGCAGCTCCTCGCGGATGATCTGCTCGGTGCGGATCTCGTGGTCGGGGTTGACGAAGCTGAACAGGTAGACCACCGCGATCGAATCGCAGCCGAGGGCGCCCAGGCGGCGCACACCGCGGCGCACCGCCTCCTCGTCGAGGGGCAGGATCTCGTTGCCCTCGAAGTCGTGCCGCTGGGGGATGGCGATGCGGGCGCGCCGGCGGGCGATGGGGGTGGGGGCGGGAAAGGACGGATCCCAGATCTGCTCTTTGTGCACCCGGCGCATCTCGATCTCGTCGCGGTGGCCCTCGGTCACCAGCAGCCCGGTCGCGGCACCGTCCATCTCGATCATGGTGTTGTCGGCCGTGGTCGTGCCGTGCACGATCACGTCGAGGCCCGCACAGAACTCGTGCAGCGGGAGGTCGAAGTGCTGGGCGAGCCGCTCGAGACCGACCATGACCCCGCGGGACTGGTCGTCGAGCGTCGACGGCGTCTTGTCGAGCACCACGTCGCCGTCGGGTGTGACACAGATGAGGTCGGTGAAGGTGCCGCCTACATCGACGCCAACCCGGTAGCCGGAGGCCATCAGTGGGCCGCCCGGCCGGTTCCGGTCGGGCGCGACGTGAACTCCCAGGTGGGGTCGTCGGGGTGTCGGAGGTGGGCGGCGGGGTTGGGCGGTGTCCAGCCCGAGGCGCGGCGCTCGGCCCGCAGGGCGTCGGTGGCCTCGACGTCGACGCCCACGGAGAGGTCGTCGAGCGACCCGCAGAGCACCACGCCGTAGTCGCGTTCGGCACCCTCGATCGACACGTACTCATCCAGGACGTCATCGAGCACATCGGCCGCCGGCCGGTCGAGGGGGTTGCCCCAGCCGCCACCACCCCCGTAGTCGTACTCGACGATGCCGCCGGCCGGGATCGGTACCCAGTCCGCGGTGTGGCGGACTACGAACGGCTCACGGCCCGCGGCCTCGCCGTCGGCGTCGATGACCAGCCGGTTCGGCTCGCCGGGCTGCCCGCCGCAGATGCCAGGCATGGGGAAGCGCATGCCGACCACGTAGGTGTAGACGCGGGCGTCGACCCGCACCTCTTTGCGGTAGTGGCTCCCACACAGGCCGCGCCACTGACCGGCGCCGCCGCTGTCGGTTCGGTAGTCGCGGCTCCACTGGATGTGGGGGTAGAGGGACTCGTTGATCTCGGCCGTGGCCTTCCAGAGGTTCCCGAACGACGCGTTCTGGCAGCCCCACGCGTCCATCCCCCGCGCCGCGTTGCACCACCCGGCGTACACCTCGGCCGAGTGGTCGGTGAAGGTGGCCCCGGTGCGCGGATCGACGCCAGTGATGATGGTGGGGATCCCGGTCTTGTAGGTCTGGGGAACGGCCTTGTCGGGCAGCACCTCCTGCATGGCCAGGGCGATGACCTCGCCGATCTCGGCGCCCGGGTGGTGGGTGCCCGCCGACACCGGCCGGCCCGGGGGTGGGTTGAGGACGCAGCCCGGGGGCACGACCAGCTCGATGGAGTCGAAGAAGCCCTCGTTCTTGGGGATCTCGGGATCCATCATCGAGGCGATCTGGCCGATCGTGTAGCCCCGCGTGTTGCCGAAGGTGGACCAGGCCTGGATGTCCTGGCGGTCGTCGGTGCCCCGGTAGTCGATGGTGAGGTGGTCACCGGTCACGGTGATCTCGACCGTGAGCTTGATGTTCGGATTGCCCAGCGGATCGTGATCGACGTAGGTGGTGGCCGAGTAGGTGCCGTCCGGCCACGCCGCCACCTCCTCCCGGAAGCGGGCGGCGGCGTAGTCGATCATGTGGTCGACGGATGCCTCGACCGAGGGGATGCCGTAGCGCTCGATCATGGTTCCCAGGCGCTCGGCGGCCAGCTGGGCGGCGCCCATCTGGGCGCGGAGGTCACCGATGTGGTCGACCAGCCGGTTGTTGGCCTGCATGGCATAGAGCACGTCGCGCCGCTCGCGGCCGGCTTCGATCACCTTGACCGCCGGCCAGCGCGTTCCCTCCCCGTAGACGTCGTTGGCGGTGATGTTGTAACCGCCGGGCACCCCGCCTCCGGTGTCGCCGTGGTGGCACTGGATCGAGGCGATGAGAACCATCCGCCGCCCGCCACCGCCGGGATCCGACGCGTAGACGGGGGCGAACACGTTGTAGTCGGGCAGGTGGCCGCCGCCGTGGTAGGGGTCGTTGGCCAGGAACACATCGCCCTCGCCGAACTCGTCCGCGCCGAGGAAGTCCAGGGCGAAGCGAACCGGCAGGGTGGAGGTGAGCATGAACTGGGGGATCCCCACCGACAGCGCGGCCAGACGGCCACGGGCGTCGAGCACGGTGGCGTTGCGCTCGTTCGACTGGTTGAGGATGGGCGTGGTGGCCGTCCGGGACACGTACGCCGCCATCTCGAAGCAGACGGTCTCCATCGTGCCGCGGATGACCTCGGCGGTGACGGGGTCGATCTCGCCGGCGGGGGTGAGGCGGTCGCGGTGCCCGGCGAGCGCCACCATGTCGACGTGCATAGGATCCAGCCTAGCCAACCTGACATCGGCGTCAGGTAGTGTGCGTCCAGCGGGGATTACAATCCGTGGACTCGCAGGGGGGACGACTCGTGATCACACACACCGCCAACCGAAGATTGGTGGCGTTTCTCGCCGTCGGCGCGCTGGCTGCCGCCGCCTGCGGCACCCGCTTGCCCGACGAGGCGTTCCTCACCACCACCGCCGCCGGTCAGGATCCCATCGGGGTCATCGAACCTGGTGCGCCGACGGGGCTCGATCCGGCCACCGGGGAGCCCGTCGACCCCACCCAGCCCGGGGTCGACGGGACCCCGTCGGGTTCCGACCTCCAGGGCGGCTCGTCGTCCGGTGGAGCCGGCTCGTCGAACGGTGGCGGAGGCGGCAGCACGTCGGGTGGGTCCAGCGGAGGCGGTTCGACCGGGGGTGGAGGGAGCAGTACCGGACCGACCAAGGCCAACTACGCCAGCGATCAGGGCGTGACCGCCACCACCATCAAGGTGGGCAACATCAGCGCCATCGAAGGCCCACTCGGCCCCGAGACGTTCTCCGGACCGTTCCACGGCGCCCGCGCCTTCTTCCTCGAGCAGAACGCCAAGGGGGGCATCGGCGGCCGCCAGGTGCAGTTCATCACCTGCGACGACCAGGAGAACCCCGAGCGCAACAAGGCCTGTGCCAACACCTTCGTGGAGGACGAGAAGGTGTTCGCCCTCGTGGCCAATGCCACCGACGCCCACGCCTCGGCCGAGATCACCGACTCGGCCCGGGTCCCCGACATTGGCTCGGAGCCCATCGGCTCGGAGTACTACAAGTGGCCGACGCTCTACTCGATCCTCGGCGCCGAGGGATACAGCCGCGACGGCACCGAATACGGCGAAGGCGGGAGGATCTACGTGCAGACCGGCCAGTACCGGTGGCAGAAGAACACCAACGGCATCACCAAGGCCGCCGTCATCTTCTATGCCGCTCCCCAGATCGCCAAGCAGGCCGGCGACTTCACCATCGCCGCGCTGGAGGCTGAGGGCATCGAGGTCGTCTACACCCCCAACAACGGCGCCGGCCGCAATCCCGCCGACCCCAACTTCGATCAGGACGTCCTTGGTGCGGTGAACGCCGGCGCTCAGGCCATCTGGCAGGCCATCGACATCGCCGGCTTCCAGCGCCTCTGCCAGTCGGTCGATCGTCTTCGGGCCACCGTCGCCGACGGCGGGCCCATCAAGGTGGTCGCCGGCCAGGCCAACGTCATGGGTGATGTCGTGGGCCAGCGGTTCAGCTTCCCGTGCCGCGACCACGTCTACTCCAACTCCGAGTCGTGGCCGTTCAGCGAGCAGCATCCCGAGGCGGCAGCGTTCCGGGCCGCCATGGCCCGTCACGATCCCGACTGGATCCTCTCCCAGTGGACGTTCGAGGGCTGGATCGCGGCCAAGCTGTTCACCGAAGCCGTCGCCGCCCAGGGCGCCGACCTCACCCGCGAAGGTGTGATCGAATGGCTCGACGCCCAGCGGAGGTGGCAGGGCGGTGGGGTCATGGCCGGAATGGACTGGCGCCGGGAACAAGTCCCGCGGGAGCCCACCCGTGAGTGCATCGCCATCTCGAAGTGGGACGAGTCAGCCGGGCAGTGGAAGCAGCAGTTCGCGCCGTTCCACTGCGACAACACGCCGTGGGTCTTCTACACGAACTGATCAGGCCCCAAGGATCAGGCCCCGAGCATCAGGCCCCGAGATAGGCGTCGTCGAACACGCCGGCGTCCACGAGCGCGGCGGGAGTGCCCTCAGCCTGCACCCGGCCCCGGTGCATCACATAGGCCCGGTCGGCGTTGGCCAGCGCGTAGGTGAGGTACTGCTCGACCAACACGATGGTCTGACCGGCAGCCCGCAGGTCGGCGACGGCCTCGAACAGCTGCTCCACCAGGATTGGGGCCAGACCCATCGAGATCTCGTCGAGCAGCAGCACCCGGGGCCGGGCGGCAAAGGCCCGGGACAGCGCCAACATCTGCTGCTCGCCGCCTGACAGCGTGCCTGCGAGCTGATCCCGACGTTCACCGAGACGGGGGAACCGCTCGACCACTGCATCGACTCGGTCAGCGCGCTCCGCGGCCGTAGCGCGGCGATCAGCGCGGGCGGCGACGTCGAGGTTCTCCGCCACGGTGAGGCCCGGGAACACGCCTCGCCCTTCGGGCACCAGCAGGACACCGGCTCGGGCGATGTCATAGGGGATGCGACCGGAGATCCTACGCCCGTGAAGTCGGATGGATCCCGACCGCACCGGGAGCAGTCCCGCGATGGTCGACAGCATCGTGGTCTTGCCCACGCCGTTGGGCCCGAGGACGGCGACGACCTCGCCCTCGGCGACGTGAAGTGACAACCCGCGAAGGACCTCGACTCGGCCGTACCCGCTGTGGAGCTCGTCGACCTCGAGCAGGGGCCGGGCGTTCACGGTCGCACCTCGGCGCCGACGGCGCCGCCGAGGTACGCGGCCCGTACGGCGGGGTCGCCGGCGACCACGTCGGGGGGTCCCGCAGCGATGAGGCGGCCGAACTCGACGACGTAGATGTGCTGGGAGATGGCCATCACGAGCTCGATGTCGTGCTCGATCAGCAGGACCCCCACGCCGGTCGATGCCACTCGGCTCAGCACGTCGCCTACCGCGTCGGTCTCTGCGGTGTCGAGACCGGAGGCCAGCTCGTCGAGGAGAAGCACATCGGGCTCGGTGCACAAGGCCCGCCCGAGCTCGACCAGCCGCAGGGCTCCTGTGGGAAGATCTCCGGCGACCCTGTCGGCGAGCTCACGGATGCCAACGAGGCCGAGGACGTCGTCGACCATCGCATCGATGTGGGGTTCGCGCCGGTGGCGCAGGGCGAACACCCCCCGGAACGTTCCGCCCGGACGCGTCGCCTCGGCAGCCACCTGAAGGTTCTCACGCACGGTCAGGCCCGTGAACACCTCCAGACGCTGGAAGGTGCGACCCAAACCCATCCGCGCCCGGGTGTGGGTGGCGGTCGTCGTGATGTCGACGCCCTTCAGCTCGACCTGTCCTTCATCCGGTTCGAGCAGCCCGGTGAGGCAGTTGAACAGGGTGGTCTTGCCGGCCCCGTTGGGGCCGATCAGCGACGTGATGCGTGAAGGGTGGACCTCGATCGACACCTCGTCGACGGCCTTCAGCCCTCCGAAGCGCTTGGTGATGTTCCGGGCCACGAGCAGGGGTTCACTCACGCTGGCGTCTCCTCACCGAACGGGGCCAGCAGCTCGTCGTCGCCACCTTCGGCGACCGCACCGTTGCTGCGGACCGGTGCCGGTGGAGGGTCAGCGAGGAAATCCAGCGCGGCGGCGGAGGGGACGTAGGAGGGCGGCGGCGGAGCCGTTGCCTCGGCTCGCGCCTGGGCCAGCCGGCGGCGGCCACTGTCGAGCAGTCGTTCGTAGCCAACGCGGATCATTCCCACGAAGTTGCCTCCTGGTAGGCGGCCCAGGAGCAGCGCTCCCGCACCGATGACGAGCTGGGACAGGCCGGGTTGGTCGATGACGACGTCGAGCATCACCCAGATGAACGCGCCGAGCACTGCTCCGGTGATGCTGCTGATGCCGGCCACGACGACCACGGCGAACCAGAACAACGACTCCAGCGGGAAGAACTGGATGGCGCTGAACACCTCGGCCTGTTGGGTGAGGAGGGCTCCACCGACGCCGGCCATGAACGAGCTGATGGCGAAGATGAAGAGCTTGTAGCGCCGGAGGTTGATGCCCACGCTGGTAGCCCCGGCCTCGGAGTCCCGCATGGCGGCCAGGGCGCGGCCGAGCCGTCCGCTGCGAAGGTTGCGGGCCAGGCCGAGCATCAGCCCGACGACGACGAGCTCGTAGTAGTAGAACGCCGAGCGGCCACCGAGATCCCACCACAGGAAGTGAGGTCGGTTCACGTCGAGGCCGGTGGAGTCGCCGGCGAAGGTGGAGTTGGCGAGTACGAAGGCGTAGATGAACAGACCGAACGCCACCGTGGTCAGGGCCAGGAACAGGCCCCGTCGCCGCAGCGCCGGCCAACCGGCGATGAACCCGCCCACCATGGCCATGAGCCCGCCGAAGATCATGGCCACGATGACCGGGAGGCCCAGTTCGTTCGCGCCCCGAGCGGCGGCGAAGGCACCGAGCCCGGCGAACCCGGCCTGGCCGAGCGTGATCTGACCGGAGAACCCCGAGATCACCACGATGGAGGCGAAGATGACGGCGAAGGCCAAGAAGCGGTGGGCACTGTTGAACCCGTTGGTCGACAAGAAGGCGGGCATGGCGAGGAGCGCGGCGCCGCCGAACACGGCGATCCCCACTGAGCGCCTGCCATGCCCGCGGGCCACCAGCCGGCTCGACTGCTCGGCCGCCTCACCAACGGTGTCGAGTCGGCTGTAGGCGAGGAGGGCGGCGAACAGGACGAGGGTCGAGAAGTTGGGCTTGAGGTTCTCGAAGCTCTCGGGGATGACGCCGGAGGGGTCTTCCCAGATCGTCCACTCGCCGAACAGGGCACGGCCAACCCCCAGCACCAGCACGCCGTAGGTGACAGCCAGCGGAAGGCTGGTGAGGCGGGCCAGGACGGCCACCGACAGCGTCTCGAGCATGAACAAGGTGAGCCGGAGCGGATCGAGCTGGCCCGAGGCGAAAAGGATTCCCGACAGAGCGGCCAGTGCCGATCCCAGCGCCCATGACAGCGACGAGATGCGGTTGGCGTTGATCGACGCGAGCTCGGCCAGCTCGGGCTTGTCGACCACGGCGCGGATCTGCATGCCCAGCGACGTGTGCTGGAACAGGACGTACAGCCCGCCGGCCACCAGCGCCAGTGTGATCATGATGCCGAGCTGGTCGTAGCCCAACAGCAGATCATCGGTGAGGTTGAACCCCCTGGGACTGAACACCGACGGGCCGACCCGACTCTTTCCGCTCCAAATGGTGATGACGATGCCGAGAACCAGGACGAAGACGCCGAGGGTGGCCACCAGCTTCTCGGTGGTGGTGGCGCCACGCCGTTGCAGTGGGCGAAACACCGCCCGCTCCAGCAGCATCCCCAGCAGTGGGGCGATGACCAGGATGGAGACCGGTGCGGCGATGCCGATGGGCACGCCCCACTCGGTGTTGAGCTGGAAGTTCACGTAGGCCACGAACACGCCGATGGCGCCGTGGGCGAAGTTGAAGACGCCGGTGGCCTTGTAGGTGAGGACGAGGCCGAGCCCGGCCATGGCGTAGATGGAGCCGACGGCCAGGCCGATGAGGATGATCTGGAGTACGAAGTTGGCGTCGTTGTCCACGAAGACGTCGACGGTCAGGTAGATGGAGCCGACGAGCAGCAGTCCGACGACGAAGTACCCGACGAGCTTGGCCGGGCTGGCGCTCTCCAGCCGTTCTCGGATCAAGGGATCAGGCGTTGGCCGTGGCGCGCGATGACCGCCGGTTGCCCTTGGTCTTCGTCGATGCTGGTCGGGTGGTTGCCGGTGTCGACGTCGTCGTCGATGTGTCTTCGTCGACGACGGTGAGCAGCACGCTGTGGAGGTCCTCCACCATCTCCTCGACCTTGGTGAGACGGTCCAGGCGGCCCCGGAGGTCTTCGGTTCCCAACAGGAACGCTCCGATGGCGACGAGGGTCATGCCGCCCACGCCGCCCGAGATGACGAAGGGGATCTGCTTGGCCACCAGGGCCTCGCGGCTCACTCCGAAGTAGCCGACGATGATGAAGGTGGCACCGAGCCCGAGCAGGATCCATCCGACCAACGGGCGGGTCGACTCACGGGCCCATCGCCAGAAGATGGATGCGTCGGGAAGGTCGTCGGGGTGGGTGCCGGCGTAGGTGTCGGGATCGGTGTTGGGGTCGGTGTTCGGGTCGGATGTCGAGTTGTCGGAAGTCACGAGCCGCTGCTCCTGGTCGGGATCGGGATGGCTGCCGCGCGCCCGAAGGGCACGGCGGCGCCGAGGGCGAGGCCGAGCAGGGCGATGGACCCTGCTGCGTAGAACCATGTGACCCGTTCAGCAACGACGCCCGAGAGATCCTCGAGCGGCTGGGGCGCGGGTTGGGTGAGGACCGACTCGGTGTTGGGAACGGCCGGTAGCACCGGAGCAGGAGCGGGGCTGCTCGGACTTGTCGCGCCGCCGGTGAGCGGTTGCGGCTGGGAGTCGGGGAAGAAGGCGTCGGTGGTGTCGCCGAGCACCTGGTCGAAGGGGCCGCTGTCGGCCGGTTCGGGTGAGGGTGGGGTGACCGCCGGGTCGAGGTCGATGGGGCCGAAGGGGTCGTTCTGGCTGGCCACCGCCGACGTGCGGCTGGCTCCCAGGAGCACGTTGCCGATGAGGGCGGTGCCGCCTGGGAACGACGACGCGTCGATGCGGTACTCGACGAGGATTCCAAGGGCATCGGCCACCGCCGTGTTGCGCAGGTCGCGCGTGGCGCTGAGCAGGCGGACCTTCACCGATCCGTCCTGCAGCAGGGTGCCGACCCCGCCGGTGATCGAGGGGAGCGTGCCCTGATCTTGCCGCTCGCCACCTATCTCGACCCCGTCGCCACCGATCTCGAAGGGGTTCCCGGCCAAGGTCACGCCCTGGAGCAGCACCTCGGGCTCGGCGTTGTGGATCGAACCGCCGTCGGCGCGGGAAACCGACCGGGTGACCAGGCTGTCGATGTGGATCTGGCCGGCGATGTCCACGTCGTTGAGCGTCGACGTGGCGGTGACGACCAGGACCCCGTCGAGGAACTCCTGGCGGGTGGTGGCCTGCGAGCTGCCTACGTGGATCAGTGCCGTGTCCGCCGTGAGCCCTTCACCACCCGAGATGTCGATGAAGCGGAGGTCGGTGCTGGCGGCGTCGGTGTCGGCGAAGTCACGTCCGGCGTGCGCGTTGGCCTTGACCGGCGTCCACTCGAGGTTGGAGCCATCGCCGATGGGCGGGATCGCTGCGTCGGGCGTGGCGTCGACGCTGCTGGGGTACTCGGCTTCGGCGTTGAAGGGCCATTGCGGCGGGAAGCCGGGGAATTGGTCACACGGGAAGCCGAGGGTGCAGAAGAAGTTCGGCAGCTTGCCCAGGCCGCCGGGATAGGCGGTGGAGGCGCGGGCGCGTGATAGCGATCCCACACCGAAGGTGGACTCGCCGTGGGGGACGTCCATCCGCAACAGCTCGGGCACGGTCTGGGGTGGATCGGTGTTGCCTTGGATCTGTACGGCGGCGGCGTAGGCGAACCCCAGGTAGCTGGCGGGACGGTCGGCGTCGATGTCGTCGCCGGTCTGGGCCTCGCTGGGCACGACGAACCCACCAACGGCGAGCAGCGCGGCGATGGCGAAGCACGCCAACCGCAGGTCTCGACGAAGTCGCATCAACCGGTCCCCCTCTGTGCAGGCTGTGGCCACCTAGCCCAAGGAGTTTCGACATGTGGACCGTCGCACCCTGCTTGGCGACCAGGGTACCCCTCCACGGGCATCAGGTCACCCCTCGCAGGATGTTGACCACGGCAACCCCCGAACCTCGCCCACCCACGTTGTGCTGGAGGGCGATTCCGTTGCGCAGCGCCACCTGCCGGCTGCCGGCCTGGGATCGGAGCTGGAGCCACAGCTCGGTGATCTGAGCCAGTCCGGTGGCACCGATGGGATGGCCCTTGGCCAGGAGGCCACCGCTCGGGTTCACCGGGAGGCGTCCGTCGAGCGCGGTGATGCCCTCGACTGCCATGTGTCCGCCTTTGCCCTTCTCGCAGAAACCGAGGTCCTCGATGTCGAGGATCTCGGTGATGGTGAAGCAGTCGTGCACCTCGGCCACGTCGATGTCGTCGGGCGTGACGTCGGCCATGGAGTAGGCGCGCTTCGCCGCCGCGGTGGTGGCGGCGAGCCCCACGTAGTCGGTCTTCTCGTGCATCCACGGGCTGTCGGTGGCGACGCCGAACCCGCCGATGAGCACGGGCCGGTCGGTGTAGTCGGCGGCGCGCTCCGCAGGCGCCAGGAGCACGGCGGCGGCGCCGTCGGTCTGGGGGCAGCAGTCGAGCAGGTGCAGCGGATGGCACACCGGCGGGCTGTCGATGACCTGCTGCATTGTGATGGCGTGCTGGAAGTGGGCGTCCTCGTTGAGGCTGCCGTTGTGGTGGTTCTTCACCGCCACAGCCGCCAGCATCTCGCGGGTGGTGCCGTAGGTGTGCATGTGGCGGGTGGCGAAGGGGGCGAAGAGGGCCGGGGCGCTCTCGCCTCTCGTCATGATCGGGTGGCCGCTGGCGGCGCGGGCCAACAGGCCCTCCTCGGTCGACTTGTCACGCATCTTCTCGACGCCGACGACCAGCACCAGGTCGTGCACCCCGCTGGCCACGGCCATGGCCCCGACCCGGAAGGCATCGCTACCGGAGGGGCAGGCGTTCTCGATGCGGGTGGCGGCTACACCGTTGAGCCCGATGGCGGCGGGAACGGTGTTGCCGGCGATGCCCTCCTGGCCCCACAGCGTTCCCCGCTGGGTCGCGACGAACAGGGCGTCGATGGTGGAGGTGTCGACGCCGTGGTCGACGCTGGCCAGGCAGGCCTCGAAGGCGGACCGGGCCATCTGCTCATAGCCGACGTCGAACAGCTCCCCGAAGGGGATGATGCCCGCGCCGACGACGGCGACCTTGTCCCACGACATCGGCTCAGCCCTCCTGGCCGGTGACGACGGCCTTGTAGCCGTAGATGGGAACACCACGCTCGGTCGCGTACCGCCGCAGCACCAGCCGCACGGGCGCGCCGATGGCGATGTCGGAGCCGTCGGAGGCGCCCTGGACCTGGGTACGGCTGCCGTCGTCGAGGTCGACGACGATGATGGGGAGCGGGGCCTCGAAGGGGGCGGGCATGGTGTGGTTGATGACGAAGGTGTGCACGGTGCCGGTGCGGGGCAGGGTGGTGGTGGTCAGCTTGGGGCTGCCACAGGCCGCGCAGGTCGGGTGCACCGAGGGCGGGGTCGAGACTGCGTCGCATTCGCTGCAGCGGGCGCCGAGCAGGCGCAGCAGCTCGTCGGTCTCCCGGGCCAGCATGGCACTGCCGGGAGGGATCCCCATCGGCACGGTCTCGGAGTCGGGGACGAGACGCTGCCGGGCCCGCAGGACGGTCCCGTAGCCGGCCGGCGCGCTGGCGGCGAGGGCCGTGGCGAGGTCGGTGCCGGGAACGGCCTCGTCGACCTCGAGCAGCAGCCCGGTGGTGCGGCCGCCGCCGTGGGCCACGATGGCGGCCGGCCCGGCGACGCCGAGTGCGTCGATGATCCCGATGAAGGGGGCGGCGGCGCCCGTGTCGCCGATCTCGGTCACCGCGGTGGTGGACACCACCGCGTCGGGGTCGGCCTGCGCGGCCTCGACCGCGGCCCGGCCCAGCCGTCGATCGGGATCGGGCAGCGCCCACCGCAAATCCCCGGCCGGTCGGCCGGCCGCGGTGGCGGCTGCGGTGCTGGCCGCGGTGCCGGATGCTGTGTCGCCGGCCATGTCGCGAAGGCGTGCGGCGATGGCGGCGACATCAGGGACGAACCACTGCTCGCGATGGAGGCGGCCGTCGTAGTCGTCGCGGGTGGCCGGCTCGCCGTCACCGCGGTAGCGGTCGAGGACCGGCCGCCCGGTGGTGACGCTGCGGAGGAGCCGAGCGTTGCCGCGGTCGCCGGTGAGCACCCAGGCCGCGGCGCCGGAACCGGTCGACGCCTCGCCACTGGAGCCAAGCGCCGGCGATAGGGCGTCGCTGGCGATCACCAGCGCGGTGTCGATTGCGCCGGCGGAGATGGCATGCCAGGCGGCCGTGAGGGCGTCGATGCCGGCGTGGGTGGACCCCGAGGCCAGGAGGCCGGCGATGCCGGGAGTGAGCCCCAGCGCGGCCGCCAGCATCGGGAGGGTTGGTCCCTCGGCCATAGGCGGACGGGCAGTGCCCCAGTAGAGGCCGCCAATGGTGGTGGGGTCGACCTCGCCGTGGTGCACGGCCTCGAGCCCGGCCGCGACGGCGAGGGTCAGGGAATCCTCGTCGCTCCCGGCCACCCGCACATGGCCTCGCCCAGCGCGCCCCCACGCGGCACCGACATCGGCGGCATCCAGCAGCAGCCGTCCGACCGACGCGCCATGAGCACGCAGGTGAACAGGAACCGGACCCGGGGCGACCACATACCTGACATTAGCGTCAGGTTTGCGTCGAGGACTCATCGATCGTTCTGACAGCTCCGAGGACTCATCTGTCGGAATCCGACAGATGAGTCCTCGGCGGTCCACAAACGACTGTTCACTCCTCGGGCTGTCGGGGTTGGCTCACATGTGGTGGCGGAAGAGGTCGTAGACGCCTCGGGCGTTGGTGTTCTCCTCGTCTGGGATGGGCACGATCTCGCCGAGGCGCTGGGCGCCGGCGATGATGCCGGCGCTGCGCTCCACCAGCGCGGCGACGTGGAGTGCCTTGGTGGGCGTCGCACCGATGGCCACCAAGCCGTGATTGGCGAGGAGGGTGGCCGACACGTCCTTGAGCGAGGCCGCGCACACCTCGCCGAGGTGGTCGGTTCCCGCCGGGGTGAACTCGCACACCGGGACCTCGCCGCCGACATAGATCACGAACTCCTCGATGAACGCGGGGATGGGCTGGTGCACCAGGGCGAACTGCGTGGCCGCCGCCGCGTGGCAGTGCACGACACCGCCGATCTCGGGATAGGCACGGTACACGGCGAGGTGCAGCGCCTTCTCCGACGTGGGCGAGTGCTCTCCCTCCACCACGTTGCCGTCGAGGTCCACGATCGGAAGTTGATCGACGGTCATGGTGTCGTAGGGCATCGACGAGGGCGTCATGCAGATGCGACCGTCGGGCAAACGGCACGACACGTTGCCCGCCGTTCCTTCGACCAGTCCTTTGCGGACGAGCTCCCGGGTGACGTGGAGGACCTCGTCGGGCGTTCCCACTGCGGCCATGCTGAGGCTCCCTGATCAGGCGTCGAGGACGTCGGGGTTGACGATGTGCTCCGGCCGGCGTCCGGCCGCCAACGCGGCAAGGTCGTTGGCGATCATCCGACTGTGGTTCATCTCGGTCTCGTAGGTCGCGCCGCCGATGTGGGGGGTGAGCACCACGTTGTCCATGCCGATGAGCGGGTGGCCGGGCGCAAGCTGCTCGCCGTCGAAGTGGTCGATGGCGGCAGCTGCCAGCTTGCCGTCGACCAGGGCGGCGGTGAGGGCATCGAGATCCGCCAGCCCGGCCCGTGCCGCATTGACGAAGATGGCGTCGTCGCGCATCACGGCGAACTCGGTGGCCCCCATCATGTGCATGGTGTCGGGGGTGATGGCGGCGTGCATCGACACGACATCGCACTCACGCAGCATCTGGTGCAGGTCGGTGTGGGAGGCGTCGGATGCGAACGGGTCGAAGGACAGCACCCGCATGCCGAGCCCCTCGAGCCGCCAGGCCACCGCGCGACCGATGGCACCGAAGCCCACCAATCCGGCCGTGCGTCCGTTGATCTCGCGGCCGCGGAAGCGCTGGTAGGGAACCGTTCCATCACGGAACACCTGGCTCGCCCGTAGATCGCGATCGGCGGGGATGATGCGTCGCGCCGCGGCCAGGAGCAGTGCCACCGTGATCTCGGCCACTGCGTCGGCGTTGCGTCCCGGGGTGTGGAGCACGGGGATGCCCTTGGCGGTGGCGCCGGCCACGTCGACGTTGGTGGGATCGCCCCGCGTCGACCCGATGGCCCACAGCCCACCCTCGTCGATGATCGAACCCATCACGAAGTCGGCTTCGGCGATGACCACGTCGGCCTGGTGGTGGCGGACCAGAGCCAGGAGTCCGTCGCCGTCGAGCACCCGCATCGGGCGGTGGTCGATCCACGGGTCCAGCACGACGTCCATCACTGTCTGGAGGTGTTCGAGGCCCTTGCCCCCGAACGGGGCGGTGACCAGTGCGCGGTGGCGAGTCATGGGATGGCTCCCGTGTCGAAGGTGGGGACATGGTGGCTGAGCCGGCGCTACCATGCCAGAACATGACGCTCATGTCAGGTTTGTGCTGATGGCTGCCAACGACACTGCTGCCAACGACACTGCCGCCAACGACACTGCCGCGGATCCGTTCGAACGGTTCAACCGCGCCATGGGGCTCGGTGTGCGCCAGACGCCCTATCCGGACATGGCCCTCGCCCGCGAAGTCACCCCAGTGGTCGAGGGCGACATCGCGGTGGCCGTTCATGGTCCTGGCGCTCTCGACACCGAGATCGTTGATCCCGCCGGCGCCGAGCGCTCCTTCACCCCGCTCACCTTCGATTCCAACATGGCGGTACTCAAGGACGGTGAGACGTTCTCGTCCACCGTGTACGCCGAGGTGATGGGCGCGGTGATGGGCCACACCATCTTGGAGATGGACGAGCCCGAGCACGGCAGCTACCGCCGCCTCATCCAGCAGGCGTTCACCCGCAAGGCCATGGACGGCAAGGAGGAGGAGCTCGTCGTGCCCATCGTCGACGAGCTCATCGATGCGTTCGTCGACCGCGGGCGCGCCGAGCTGGTCAGTGAGCTGCTGTTCCCGTTCCCCGTCAACGTGATCGCCGGTCTGCTGGGGCTGCCGCGTGAGGACCTGCCGATGTTCCACCGGCTCTCCGTCGAGCTGATCGGCATCACCATCGACTGGGATGCCGGAATGGCCGCCGCCGCGGCGCTGCGCGACTACTTCGTCGGCGTGGTCGAGGACCGGCGCCGCTCACCGCGCAACGACATGATCTCGATCCTGGTCCAGGCGGAGGTCGATGGTCATCAGCTCACCGATGACGAGATCGTCGCCTTCCTCAAGCTGCTGCTGCCCGCCGGTGCCGAGACCACCTACCGCTCGTCGTCCAACCTCATGTGCGGGCTGCTCACCCATCCCGAACAGCTCAAGGCGGTCATCGACGACCCGGGGCTCATACCCCAAGCCATCGAGGAGGGACTGCGGTGGGAGGCGCCGCTGCTGACGATCCTGCGTCGCACCACCCGCCAGACCATCCTCGAGGGAGTGACTCTCCCCGAAGGCGCAACGATCGTGTTGAACCTCGGCGCGGCCAACCATGACCCGACCCGCTGGGATCGACCCGACGAGTTCGACATCTTCCGCCCCGCCATACCGCACCTGGCCTTCGCCAGCGGTCCTCACATGTGCTTGGGGATGCACCTGGCCCGCATGGAGACCCGCGCTGCGCTCTCGCGGCTGTTCGACCGCCTGCCCGGCCTGCGTCTCGACCCGTCCGCCGACGAGCCCTACATCACAGGCCTGCTGTTCCGCGCGCCACCTCGCCTCGACGTCGTCTGGGGCTGACCACCCCGGTGGGGACCGGTGAGAGCGATCAGCGGCCGGCGCCTATGATGGCGACGCCGGATGTCCGGCTCATCGGATGCGGGGGTCGATGCGAGCGCCGCTCGTGAAGGCGGCCTGGCCCTCGGCCAGCGAGTCGCGATCCCTCATGAGGGTCGTTCTCAGCCGCCCATCTGGAGCCCGGCACTACGTGATCCGAAGATCTCGGTGTTCACGGCACTGGTGATCTCGGCGGGCTTCCACTTGCGTGGGCCCTTGGGCGTCGACACCTCGGCGCCGATGTGCCAGGGCAGGTAGTGGCCGATGGCGTCGCCCACCGCCCGGAAGACCTGGCCGGTGACGTGCAGCGCCTGGTCCGACGCCAGCCACGCCACCATCGGCGCGCTGTTCGCGGGGTTCAGGCGGCTGAACTCCTCTCCGTCGTAGTCCTCGGCGTTGCGCACCTCGAGGTCGGCCACCACCGCGGCCGACATGCGGGTGACGCCGCCGGGGGCAACCGCGTTGGCCCGCACCCCGTAGCGACCGAGCTCGAGGCTGGAGATGATGGTCAGGCTGGCGATGGCGGCCTTGGCCGGCCCGTAGTTCGACTGGCCGACGTTGCCCAGCAGCCCCGCCGATGACACCGTGTTCACGATGGCGGCGCGGGGCTGACGGCCAGCCTTGGATTCAGCCCGCCAATGCTCGGCCGCGTGCTTGGTGAGGTTCCAGGTGCCCTTGAGGTGCACGTTGAGGACGCTGTCGAAGTCGTCCTCGCTCATCGACACGATCATCTTGTCGCGGATGATCCCGGCGTTGTTCACCACGACATCGAGCTGGCCGAACTCGTCGATGGCCTGGGCGACGATGTTCTTCGACCCGGCGAAGTCGGCGACGCTGTCGTAGTTGGCGGTGGCTTCCCCGCCGCGGGCGCGGATCAGCTCGGCCACCTCCTCGGCAGGGCGCTTGTCGGCACCGTCGCCGCTCAGCGAGCCGCCCAGGTCGTTGACCACGACCCGGGCACCCTCGGCCGCCAGCTCCAGCGCCTCGCCCCGTCCGATGCCATTGCCGGCACCGGTGACGATGGCCACCTTGCCGTCGAGGATTCCCACAGTGCTGTCCCTTTCGATCTTCCAAACCTGACGCCGGTGTCACATTAGTGTGCCGCCCGGCCCCTGCGGGCCGCTACCGTGCCTCCCGAAATCATGCTTGCCGAAAACATGCCTGCCGAAAACATGCATGGCGAAACCGGCACCGAGACGAGGAGCGAGCAGATGGCCGTCGACACGTCGAAGATCGGGATGCCCACCTTCAAGGCCCGGGTCACCCTCGAGCGGGGACCGCTCAGCCTGTTCGCCGGCGCCGTCACCGACGAGTCCGCGATCTACCGCAGTGGAGAGGCGGCTTTGGCCGCCGGCTTCGACGGTGTCCCGGCGCCGCCCACCTTCCCCTTCGCCATGCAGTTCACCGGCAAGTTCCCCGAGGATCAGCCGCCCGACGCCGGCGACCAGAACGCAGTGCTCGGCGTGGTCGTCGGGCCGCTGATGGCCAAGGGCGGCATCATCCTCCACGGCGAGCAGGCCTTCGAGTACCACCAGCCGATGACGGCAGGCATGGTGCTCGACGGGGAAGGGGTGGTCGAGGACATCTACGAGAAGGAATCCAAGGGCAAGACGATGACGTTCGTGGTGACCAAGGAGTCCTGGACCGATGCAGCCACCGGCGAGCCCGTCGTCACGGCGAGGATGAACCTCATCCACCGCATCTGAGCGGCATCTGAGCGAGACGCGGCGGGGTGGAGGCGGGGTGGCGGGCCCGACGCGATTCGACCCGGTGTCAGCCCCCCTGCACACCGGGTCGAACCTGCGGATCGGGGCCGGCGTGAAGCGCAGCCCTCATCCGTTCGTGCCTGTGGATTTCGGCGCGCCGGGCTGCATCTCCTGCACAAGTTGTTCAAATACCTTCCGGTCTCCGAACGGAGCCGTCAGTGCGACCCGTCGGTCAAGGACAGATCGCCGGTGCGTTTCCAGCGCGGGAGGGCCACGTCGGCCGCCACCTGCTGGAAGACCACCTCGACGGGCTCGCCGATGTCGATGTTGTCGGCCTCGATCTCGCCGAGCGCGCCATCGGGGCCGCTGACCAGATTCCCGACGAAGCGGATGGTGGGGTCGTCGTCGCTCTGCACGACGATGACGTTGTAGGGCGCCTGTTCGGCGAACACCGCTTGTAGCGGGGGATGGACTTTGACGTACGACCACACGCTGCCGCGCCCGCTGAGCGCGACCCAGGTGTGGTCGGTCGAGCGGCACCACGGACACATCGGTCGAGGTGGGAAGCGGAGGTGCCGGCACCGGTCACATCGTTGGACCTCGAGACGGTGCGAGCCACACCGGCGCCAGAACTCGGCGCGGTCGGGGTCATCGAGATCGGGTACCAGCCACCGCTCGTCGTAGGTCGCGTCGTCAGTCGCGTCGTCAGTCAAGCATCGGCCCTCACTTCCCCACGAAGAGGGCTGCGCTGGTGGGCACACCCTCGCCGCTGGTGACCAACGACACCTCGGCCCCCTCGACCTGCGACGTCGACGTCCCCCGGATCTGGCGAACGCCTTCGTTGATCAGGTTGAACCCGTGGAGGTACACCTCGCTCATTCCGGCTCCGGAGGTGTTGACCGGCAGCCGCCCTCCCACCTCGATGGCCCCACCATCGGTGAACGGCCCACCCTCACCCCGCTCACAGAACCCGTACCCCTCGAGCGAGAGCAGGATGAGCGGGCTGAAAGCGTCATAGAGCTGGGCCACGTCGACGTCGGCCGGCCCCACCTCGGCCTGCCGCCACAGCAGGGAAGCGGCCGACCAGGCCGGACCGCGAAGTGGGTCGTCGCAGAAGAAGTTGGTCATGGTCTGGTGCTGAGGATGCATCCCTTGGGCGGCGGCATGGATGTAGGCCGGACGATGAGGCGTGTCGGCGGCCCGTTCGGCGCTGGTGACGGCGACGGCCGCGGCGCCGTCGGTCTCCAAGCAGCTGTCGAACAGGCACAGCGGCTCGCTGATCCAGCGAGCCCCCATGTACTGGTCCCGGGTCATCTCCCGGTCTGCCATCACCGCGTGGGGGTTGCGGTTGGCGTGGCGGCGAGCGGCCAGCGCCACGTTGGCCAGGTGGTCACGGGTGGCGCCGTATTCGTGCATGTAGCGGCGGGTGAGCATGGCGATCTCGTCGACCGGCCGGGCCAATCCGAAGGGGCGGCTCCACTGCCAGTGGCCCGACACGATGGGCCGCTGGCCCGCCCACGGCCGCCGCCCCCCACCCCGCTTGCGCGAGCGCCAGCACACCACGACGTTGGCTTGACCGGTGGCGATGGCCATGGCGGCGTGGGCGATGGTGGCGCAACCGGCGCCGCCGCCGTAGCCGATGCGGCTGAAGAAGGTGAGGTCACCGAATCCGACGGTGCGGGCCAGGTCGAACTCCTCGGTGGTCTCCAACGTGTACGACGACGTGCCGTCCACCTCGGAGGGGTCGATGCCGGCGTCGTCTAGGGCGTTCACCACCGCCTCGCACGCCATGTCGAGCTCGGTGCGACCCTCGAGCACCTTGGCGAAGCGGGTCTGGCCGATCCCCACCACCGCCGCTCGGTCGCGCACGCGGCTACCAGCCCCTGAACTCGGGGGAGCGGCGCTCCTTGAACGCCGCCACGCCCTCGCCGGCGTCGTGGGTCGACACCACGACCTCCTGGGCCCAGGCCTCCTCGTCGAAGGCAGTTCGCCGGTCGGACTCGAGCGATCGGTTGATCAGCCACTTACCCAGGCTGATGGCCTTGGTGGGTTGGCCGGCGAGGCGCCGGGCCCACTCGCCTACCGTCGGGCCGAGCTGGTCGAAGGGCACCACCCGGTTGACCAACCCCATGGCCAGGGCGTCGGTCGCCGAGACGTCGTCGCCGAAGAAGATGAGCTCTTTGGTCTTCTGCACGCCGATGAGGCGAGGGAGCAGGTAGGCGCCGCCGGCGTCGGGGGCGATGCCGCGGCGGATGAACACCTCGATGAACTTGGCGTTGTCGCTGGCGATGACGATGTCGGAGGCCCAGGCCAGATGGGCGCCGAGCCCTGCCGCCGTTCCGTTCACCGCGCAGATCACCGGCTTCTCGCAGTCGATGATGGCGCCGATCAGGCGCTGAGCGCCGCGCTGGATCATCCGGGCCACGTCGCCGGCGGCGCGATCGGGCGCGCCGTCGGGGCGGGGAGGAGTGGGGTTGCCGCCGGCGCGGAGGTCGGCGCCCGTGCAGAACGCCTTCTCTCCGGAGGCTCCGAGCACGACGCAGCGGACGTGGAGGCTTGCACTGGCCTCCTCGAGCAGCTCGATCATCCGGTTGCGCTGGGACGGGGTCATGGCGTTGTGGGCCTGGGGGCGGTTCAGGGTGATCCAGGCCACGCCGTCGTCATCGAGCCGGTAGATCAGCTCGTCGTCGAGGATCGGGGTGTCGTCACTCATCGGTGCTCCTGTGAGAGGTGGTTCAGCGTGTCACGGCAAGGGCGTCGAGGGCGATGACCCCGCGTCCGCGGGAGCGGACCAGCAGCGGGTTGATTTCCAGCTCGGCCAGGCAGGATCTGGGCGCCCGCCAGCTCGGCGATGGCCCGGCGAGCCTCGGCCTTGTCGAAGGGTGGGACGCGAAAGGTGACGTCGCCCAAGAGCTCGACGAGCACGACGCCGTCGTTGCTTGGGGCCGATGACGACGACGGTGCGGGGATGGAAGAAGCGGTCGAGGTCGACCGGGCGCAGCGCGGTGGGACGCCCGCTCACGTCGCGGGGGAGCTCGACCGGATCAGACATGGGGAGCCGAACCTAGCCCGAGTTTCCGGGCCATCGGTCTGGGGTCCCTCATGGTTTGCTGGAGATTTCTTGAGAAAGGAGGCGGCGGCCCGTTCCCGGGATCCGGTGCCGAGATGACCTGAATGTCTGTTACGTTCCGAACGTCGCCAACTGCTAAGGGGTGGGTCGCGCCATGCGCACCATGTTCAGTTCTGCCTCGAGGCGAACCGTCGCCTTGCTCATGATCTTCGATCTGGCCAAGGTCATGGCTCCGGCGTGATGGCGGCGCTCGCGTCGGGTTCGTGGCGGCGGGGGGAGCCGGCGGTCGAGGCGCTGCCGGCGCGGTTCACTCCGGTGGCGGTCGGTGGCGAGATAGTGGTCATCGGCCACGCATCGCGGACCGAGGCGGTAGCAATGGCGGCGGACGCCGAGCTGGCGTGGCGACGCTTGCCTGGCCACCGGTTCGACTCGCCCTCCGACTACGGCTTCGAGAAGGTCGCCCTCGACGACGCCGTCCTTCGTGTACGGCAAGCCGAAGGGCGACGCCACACCACCGGCGGCGATCTTCCGGCTCGTTGACGGGTCGTGGCAGCCGGTGGGGCCGATCCCTGGCCGACGCCTATGGCGGTTCGACGCTGGTCGGCGGCGGCTCGTGGGGCTGGGCTCCGACGTGGCGGCTGCGACCATCGACATCGACACGTTGGAGCAGGGCGTCGATCCAGCGATCGGCACGGCGAGCGCGTCGGTGGTCGGAGGCCGGTTCCTCATCGAGCATCCTGTCGGTGATCCACCGCAGGTGCAGGTCACCGATCTCGACAGCGGCGACGTGCGTGCGTCGCGGCGTCCCGAACCGGGCCTCGAACGGTTCGTGTGCGTGCAGCGGAACTTGCTGGTGTATCTCGGAGCACCGTCAGCGAGACGCCGGTCGGCGTGGCGGCTGGATCCGGTGGAGCTGACGTGGGAGCGCCTGGGAGACCTGCCTGTCGGCGAGGGCGAGCCGCTGGACACTGCCGCCACCGACGATCTGCTGTTGGTCAGCGACCAGCGGTCGACGTGGGTCTTCGATGGCGACGACTGGTCCGGTCCGCTTCGAGGCCGTGTCGGTAGGCTCGTCGCCTGTGAGGGGCGGATCTACGACTACGACCTCGTCGACGGGATGCGGCCTCGCCTATCGGTGTGGGAACCGGCTGGCGCCGACACAGACGGGGAAGCAAGCATGGACGACTCGTCGTTGGGCGAGCTGGCCGATGCGATGGTGAAAGCGGCCGGCCAGTTCACCCTCAACGTCGTGAGCCTCGACGCCGATGTGGCGACGGCGGTGCTGGGGGCCGCCCGCGAGGCGCTGTTCACCGTTGCGCACCCCGAGGAACCCGACGATCCCTACGTGTCTTACGTCAGCGAGGTGCGCGAGGGGCCGGACGGCCCCGAGATTGCCGTCGACGCTGCCGACCTCGACGCCTACCCCGAGGTCGCCGACCAGCTAGCTGCTTCCATGGTCTCCGCAGCCCGAAGCGTGCGCGCTGACGCCGTGCTGATCATCGGTCCGCCGTAGACCCCCGGCTGCGCCCGTCGCGCGGCCAGCGTGGACGACACGCCGTGGGGGTCAGCGGAGGCTAGCTCATCAGGGCGGGCCGTTGCCTTTGCCGTTGTCCTTGTCCTCGGTCGTCGGGGTCGTCGGGGGCGGCTCGGGGTTGACCCAGATGGTGACGGTCGAGCCCACCGCGAGCTCAGTGGACCCCGCCGGCGACTGCTTCCACACGCGACCTTGGCGCAGCTCGGCTCCACCGCCGGGCTCCGCCTCGGTCTTGATCACCGGGGTGAAGCCGGCATCCTCGAGGGCCGCTACCGCGGTGCTGGTCGTCTGACCGAGCACCGCGGGCACGGTGGCGAGCTCGGGGGAGTCCTCGCTCACGTCGAGCACGACGACGTCGCCCACTGCGTGCTCCTCGCCCGGATCCGGGCTCTGTTCGATCACGATTCCGGGTGGGAAGTCGAGTGACGGCACGCGCTGAACCGTCACCTGCCATCCCTCGCGCTTGAGACGAAGGGTGGCCTCCGCCAGTGGCAGCCGCGTGACGTCGGGCAGCGGGCGCGGCGGGCCGAGCGGTGCGCCCACATCGTCGGTGGGCGTGGCGAACGGGATCACCGGCTCATCGGCGAGTGCGGCGCTCATGAACAGCTGCCAGATCTGGGCGGGCCACGAGCCGCCGGTGACGGTGATGCGGGTCCGCGGCGGTGTCATCGAGATCTGTCCCTCGGGGAACCCGATCCACACCGCAGTCGCAAGGTTGGGGGTGAACCCCACGAACCAGGCGTCGGTCCAGTCCTGGCCGGTGCCGGTCTTGCCGGCCGCCGGTCGCCCGATCCGGGCCCGGGTACCGGTGCCTCGCTCGATCACCTGGCGCAACACGGCCGTGAGCTGATCAGCCACCGAGCGGTCGACGGCTCGGCGTGGTGATCGCTCGTGCTGGTAGAGGATGGTGCCGTCGGGGCGGAGGATCTCCTCCACGAACGTCGGTTCGAGGTGGATGCCCCGGTTGGCGAAGGTCCCGAAGGCCGATGACATCTCCAACGGGGTCACGTCGTTGACGCCCAACACGGTGGAGGGGACCACCGCGAGGGGCGATTTGATGCCGACCCGGTTGGCGAAGGCAACGGCGTCGGCTGGACCGACCTGCATCATGAGCTGGGCAAAGGTCGTGTTGTACGACCGAACCGTGGCCTCGACGAGATCGGGGCGTCCACCGTTCGCGCCGCCGTAGTTGGAGACCGTCCAGGCGCCCGTCTCCAGGGGGATTCGGATGGTCGACGGTGCCGAGTACGGAACGTCGAGCGGGAACCCCTTTTCGATCGCCGCCCCCAGCACCAAGGGCTTGAACGATGAGCCTGCCGGCCGCCCCTTCTGGGAGGCGAGGTCGAACTTGGCGTGATCGGCGGTGCCGAAGAAGTCGCGGCCGCCCACCAGCGCTCGGACGAACCCGGTGTTGGGCTCGATGGCGGCCAGCGCGGCCTCGGGGTCGGATTCGGGCTCAGACAGCACCCGGGCGATGGCCGCCTCGGCGTCGGCCTGCATCTGGAGGTCGATGGTGGTGTGGATGCGGAGCCCACCGGTGAACAGCAGCGCCTCACGTTCTTCACGGGTCTCGCCGAATCGGGGGTCGTCGAGCACGAACCTCTTGACCTGCTCGACGAAGTGCCCGGCCAGATAGCGGTCGCTCTCGTCCCGGACGGCAAGACCGAGGTCTTCGTCGGAGGCTGCCGACGCCTCGGCCACCGTGGCGGCACCCAGCTCGACCATCTTGTCGAGGACCACGTTGCGCCGGGCCACGGCAGCATCGGGGTTCCCGTAGGGATCGGACGCGGCCGGTGCCCGGATGAGTCCGGCCAAGGTGGCCGCATGGGCCAGGGTCAGCTCGGCGGCGGAGGTGGCGAAGTACTCCCGCGCCGCGGCCTCGATCCCATAGGCGCCGTTCCCGAAGTAGATGGTGTTGAGGTAGAGCTCGAGGATCCGATCCTTGGTGAAGCGGTCCTCGAGCTGGAGGGCGAGCGCCGCTTCGCGCACCTTCCGCTTGAGGGTGCGGTCCGGTTCGAGCAGCACGTTCTTCACGTACTGCTGGGTGATGGTGGACCCCCCCTCGGCGACGCCACCCTCGCCGACGTTGCGCAGAGCGGCGCGGAGTATGGCCTGGAGGTCGATGCCGGCGTGCTCGTAGAAGCGCTCGTCTTCGATGGCCACCACGGCGTTGGCGACGAAGCGGGGGATCTCGGCCAGCCGCACGTCCTCGCGATCCTGCTCGGCATGGAGGGAGGTGATGATCGAACCGTCGGCCGCGTGCACCCACGAGGTCTGGGCCCGTACCGTGGAGATGGGCTCGGTCACCTCGGGCGTCCACGAGCAGGCGCCTGCGACGAGCGACGTGAGTGCCACCACCGTGACGGGGCCAAGCGCACGGCGGCGGGCGGGGACCATCCCAACATGGTGGCATCAGCAGCCTCGCGAGTGGCACCGTGACCGGATGGATCTGCTGGCCGATCTCGATTCCCGTGGGCTGATCCACGACTCCACCGACCGCGACGAGCTGGCCGGCCGTCTCGGCGCCGACCCGATCACCGCCTACTGCGGTTTCGACCCCACCAGCGACAGCCTCCATGTGGGCAGCTTGATGTCGATCCTGGCCCTTCGCCGCCTTCAAGACGCCGGCCACCACCCGATCGCTCTCGTCGGTGGGGCCACCGGCATGATCGGCGATCCGGCGGGGAGGTCGGCCGAACGCACCCTGCTCGACAGCGAGACCCTGGCCGCCAACATCGATGGCGTCCGCTCGGTGCTGACCCGGTTTCTCGACGTCGATGGTGCCGCCACCCTCGTGGACAACGCCCAGTGGACCACAGGCGTCTCCCTCATCGACTTCCTGCGTGACGTCGGCAAGCACTTCACCGTCAACGCCATGGTGGCCAAGGAATCGGTGCGGAGCCGCATGGAGGGGACCGAGGGCCTCTCCTACACCGAGTTCAGCTACATGCTGCTCCAGGCCCACGACTACCTCTGGCTCCACGACCATCACCGGTGCCAGCTCCAGGTCGGGGGATCCGATCAATGGGGGAACATCGTGGCCGGGGTCGATCTCGTCCGGCGGGTGCGCGGCGAGCGGGTCCACGCCTACACGTGGCCGCTCCTGACCGACGCCCAGGGCCGCAAGTTCGGCAAGACGGCCGAGGGCACCAGTGTGTGGCTCAGTGCCGACCGCACGAGCCCC
>Ga0214471_10000091_pt1:0-55000 | contig 91363 bp, 79 predicted proteins | sample RVTome_5_FD_207665 | JGI IMG/M metagenome (GOLD analysis project Ga0214471, IMG submission 207665) | Soil microbial communities from uranium-contaminated site in the Upper Colorado River Basin, Wyoming, United States - RVT142D155 | ecosystem: Environmental > Terrestrial > Soil >... | reverse complement strand
TTCCCGAAGCCCGTCGCACTCAGTGACGAGCTGGTTGGAAGATGTTCCTATCGATCACTGGTTAATCGGACCTGCCGACCCCAGCGTCCGGTTGTAGGTTTCGGCCTCCCGGATGCCAGGACGACAGCCCGGTCCTTCCTGTTCCGTTGTGAGGGAGCGCCTGCGCTCCGTTGCCGCATCGCCGGCTCGGCCCGCAGTCTCCCTCGATGCTCCTTGAGAACTGCATTGTGAACACGAGCATCTTTGAAATGATCTCCCAAGCTATACAGGGCCAACGGTGGATGCCTTGGCGCCAATTGCCGATGAAGGACGTGGATGGCTGCGATAAGCCACGGGGAGCTGCCTATCAAGCTTCGATCCGTGGATGTCCGAATGGGGAAACCCGGCACCTTTCATCGGGTGTCACCCCGGTCTGAATACATAGGGCCGGCGGAGGGAACCGGGTGAACTGAAACATCTCAGTAACCCGAGGAATCGAAAACAAAAGTGACTCCCTGAGTAGCGGCGAGCGAAATGGGAAGAGCCCAAACCGAACTGGTGTGATAGCCCAGTGGCGTTGCCAGTTCGGGGTCGTGGGGCGTGACAGACGGAGCACTGGACCGTCACGGAGTCACAAAACGGATGTGTAGCGGAAGCGTTCTGGAACGGCGCACCGCAGTGGGTAAGAGTCCCGTACGCGAAACGCATCAGTCTCCGGTCAATGTCCCCAAGTAGTGCCGGATCCGGGAAAGCCGGCACGAATTTGCGAGGACCACCTCGTAAGGCTAAGTACACATTGGCGACCGATAGTGCACGAGTACCGTGAGGGAAGGGTGAAAAGTACCCCGGGAGGGGAGTGAAATAGTACCTGAAACCGTTGGTCTACAAGCAGTCAGAGCGTCGTCATGGGGCTTGCCCTGTGGCCGCGATGGCGTGCCTTTTGAAGAATGAGCCAGCGAGTTACGGTGTGTGGCAAGGTTAACCCGAGAGGGGAAGCCGGAGCGAAAGCGAGTCTGAACAGGGCGTTCAGTCGCATGCTGTAGACCCGAAGCCTGGTGATCTATCCATGGGCAGGGTGAAGCGGGGGTAAGACCCCGTGGAGGCCCGAACCCACTTAGGTTGAAAACTGAGGGGATGACCTGTGGATAGGGGTGAAAGGCCAATCAAACCAGGTGATAGCTGGTTCTCCCCGAAATGCATTTAGGTGCAGCGTTGGGTGTTCAGTCATGGAGGTAGAGCACTGGATGGGTTAGGGGGCCTACAAGCTTACCGACCCCAGCCAAACTCCGAATGCCATGACTCCAGAACCCAGCAGTGAGACCACGGGGGATGAGCTTCGTGGTCGAAAGGGAAACAGCCCAGACTGCCGACTAAGGCCCCTAATTCTGGACTAAGTGGAAAACGATGTGGGATTGCCAAGACAGCCAGGAGGTTGGCTTAGAAGCAGCCACCCTTGAAAGAGTGCGTAATAGCTCACTGGTCGAGTGATCCTGCGCGGACAATGTAACGGGGCTCAAGTCCAGAGCCGAAGTCGCAGATTCCTGTGCTTGCACAGGAGTGGTAGGGGAGCGTCGATCGTGGAGTGAAGCCGGCGTGTAAACGTTCCGGTGGACCGCGGTCGAGTGCGAATGCTGGCGTGAGTAGCGAAAGAGGGGTGAGAAACCCCTCCGCCGAATGCCCAAGGGTTCCTGGGGAAGGCTAATCCCCCCAGGGTGAGTCGGGAGCTAAGACGAGGCCGAGAGGCGTAGTCGATGCACAACCGGTTGATATTCCGGTACCACCGTGTCCGCGCCCAGGCTGAAGCAGATGCCGCACGGGGCTGTCACCTTCGGGTGACGAGCCGTACCGGGTCTGTGGAGGCCAGCGATGAGGGGACGCAGGAGGGTAGGTGAGCCCAGGCGTTGGTTGTCCTGGGGTAAGCGTGTAGGTCGGGGACCAGGCAAATCCGGGCCCCATCAAGACTGAGACGTGATACCGAGCCGTACAAGGCGAAGTCACTGATCCCATGCTGCCTAGAAAAGCCTCTAGCGAGCTGACGCGGTGCCCGTACCCCAAACCAACACAGGTGGGCAGGTAGAGAATACCGAGGCGATCGGGAGAACTGTGGTTAAGGAACTCGGCAAATTACCTCCGTAACTTCGGGAGAAGGAGGACCCTAGAAGGTGACGGCCCTGCGGCCTGAGCTAGACAGGGTGGCACAGACCAGGGGAAAGCGACTGTTTACTAAAAACACAGCAGCGTGCGAAGCCGTAAGGCGCTGTATACGCTGTGACGCCTGCCCGGTGCTGGAAGGTTACGGGGAAGGGTTAGCTTCGGCGAAGCTCTGAACCTAAGCCCCAGTAAACGGCGGCCGTAACTATAACGGTCCTAAGGTAGCGAAATTCCTTGTCGGGTAAGTTCCGACCTGCACGAATGGCGTAACGACTTTCCCACTGTCTCAACCACAGACCCGGCGAAATCGAAGTACGAGTAAAGATGCTCGTTAGTTGCGGAAGGACGGAAAGACCCCGTGGACCTTTACTACAGCTTGGTATTGGGTTTTGTTACTTGTTGTGTAGGATAGGTGGGAGACTGGGAAGCGGAAGCGCTAGCTTCTGTGGAGTCAACCTTGAAATACCACCCTGCATGTGACGGAGCTCTAACCTCGACCCGTTATCCGGGTCAGAGACAGTTCCAGGTGGGTAGTTTGACTGGGGCGGTCGCCTCCTAAAGAGTAACGGAGGCGCCCAAAGGTTCCCTCAGCCTGGTTGGCCATCAGGCGGCGAGTGCAATGGCACAAGGGAGCTTGACTGCGAGACCTACAAGTCGAGCAGGTGCGAAAGCAGGGCATAGTGATCCGACGGTTGCGTGTGGAAGCGCCGTCGCTCAACGGATAAAAGGTACCCCGGGGATAACAGGCTCATCTTCCCCAAGAGTCCATATCGACGGGAAGGTTTGGCACCTCGATGTCGGCTCGTCGCATCCTGGGGCGGTAGCACGTCCCAAGGGTTGGGCTGTTCGCCCATTAAAGCGGCACGCGAGCTGGGTTTAGAACGTCGTGAGACAGTTCGGTCCCTATCCTCCGCAACCGTAGGTAACTTGAGGAAGGCTGTCCCTAGTACGAGAGGACCGGGATGGACGCAGCTCTCGTGTGCCAGTTGTTCTGCCAAGAGCACTGCTGGTTTGCGACCTGCGGAAGCGATAACCGCTGAAGGCATCTAAGTGGGAAGCGCATTCCAAGATGAGGTTACCCACTGGGTCAACCAGGTAAGGCCCGTGGCCAGATGACCACGTTGATAGGCCGGAGGTGTACGCACGGCAACGTGTTCAGCCGACCGGTACTAATCGGCCGAGGGCTTGGGTTGATCATTTCCCTTGATGTTCGTGTTCACAGTGGAGTTCTCGAGGAGACTCGGGCAGCTCACATGCAAACCAACAAGATCGCCAACCACAGGCAACCGGTTTCCGGTGGTGATAGCGGCGGAGACACACCCGTTCCCATTCCGAACACGGAAGTTAAGTCCGCCAGCGCCGATGGTACTTGGGGGAAGTTCCCCTGGGAGAGTAGGTCGCCGCCGGATCTCTCGAAGGCCCCCCACACCGTTGGGGGGCCTTCACCGTTTTCGGGGTCCCCATCCCGCCGACTACGATGATCGACCCCCGGGATGCACGGTCCCGCCCCGCTTGCTGGAGCTCCGCATGGCCCCGCGCCCCGACGACGATGACAACGCCGACGGAACCCGGCGCGGGGCGCGTCGAGGGGGGCCGAAGCGCTCGCCCAAGCGCTCCGCCACCGGGCGACCGCAGCGAACGCCTGGGGGCGGCGCGAGCCAGGGGCCCAAGCGCCCCCAGCCACGCGGCCGGCCGGCCCGCTCCGGCGAGGCGTCGTCGACCTTCCGGGAGGCCCGCCGGGCGGTGGACCGGGCCCGGGCCCCCCGCCGGGCCGGCCCTCCACCCGAGCCGGAGGTGTGGATCGACGAAGGCGTCGTGCCCGAGGAGCCCCGCCGTCGCCGCGACCAGCCAGCGCCGCGCTCACGGCGTGAGGGGGCCCGCGGCTCTCGCTCCCGCGGGCGGGACGAGGGCGCTCGGCGGCCGCGTCCCCGACGCTCGACGCCGCGGCGCGATGGCGGCGAGCGGGCGGACCGGGCCTGGTCGCCCGACCTAGACGCCAAGAGCGCGGCCAAGCTGAAGCTCGTTGCCGAGGCGTTCTCCGAGGAGCGGTTCGGCACGGCCCGATCGGCGATCCGCCCGCTGCTCGATCGTTGGCCCGATGTGGCCGAGGTGCGGGAGCTGGCCGGCCTCATCCATTACCGCATGGGCGAGTGGAGAGCGGCGGCGGGCCACCTCGCCGAGTTCGCCCGGCTCACCGGATCCGCCGAGCAGCACCCTGTCCTCGCTGACTGCCAGCGGGCTCTCGGCCACCACGACCGAGTGACCGAGCTGTGGGACGAGCTGCGCAGCGCCAGCCCCTCGGCGGCGGCGGTGTCGGAGGGCCGCATCGTGGCCGCCGGATCCCTGGCCGATCAGGGCGATCTCACCGCCGCCATCGCCCTGCTGGAGTCCGCCCCGGCCCCCAAGAAGGCCAAGGAGCATCACCTGCGAACCACCTACGCGCTCGCCGATCTGCTCGAGCGCAGCGGCGACCTCCCCGCCGCCCGCGCCGCCTTCGCCCGGGTGGTGAATGTTGATCCCCACTTCGTCGACGCCGCCGAGCGCCTCGCCGGGCTGGGCTGAGCTGAGGCGCCAGCAGGTCGGGTCGGGCTCAGGCGCCGCGGTAGACGTCGATGAAGCGGCGGTAGTTGGTGCTGATCTGCTCGGCGGCCGTGCCGCGATCGAACTCGCCGTCGAGGTAGCCCTTGAGGGCGTCCCACCAGATCGAGCGGCCGATGGCGAAGCCCACGTATCCCGGCACGCCGGCCCCGGTGCGCAGCCAGTGGTCCACCTTGGCGTCGTCGGCCCCGCGGCCCAGCACCACGCAGGCCACCCCGCCACGTCCCCCACGCTGGGTGGTGGTTGCGATGCGCTCGCAGTCGCCGCGGTCGTCGACGCCCTCGATCTTCCAGATGTCGGGCTCGGCCCCGGCGTCTTGGATCTCGGTGATGGTCTGCACCATGAGGTCGGGGCGCAGCTCGGTGTCGTAGCGGTCGGTCGATCCGTCCACGCGGGCCATCTGGACGTCCTCGGCCGGCACCAGCAGCTCGAAGAGGAACTTGCGGTCGTTGGTGTGGAGCCACTCCGACAGGCGGGCCAGATGCTCGCCCTGGTTCTTGTTCATCTCGGTGTCGCCTTCGGGGTTCCAGCGGACCAGAACCTTGCAGAAGGCGGGGTCGAAGTCGGTGATGTGCTCGCCGAAGGCGTCGCCGTATTGGAACTCGAAGTTGTTCTGTCCGCTCTTCTCGGCCGGCATCGCGAAGATGTGTCCGGCCGCCTTGGCCGCCCTGGCCACCTCGCTACCGAACTGCTCGTCGACGAGCAACCCGGCCCCGTCGGGAGCGCCGGCGGACACCGCCGCCTCGAAACCCTCGTAGATGAGGGTCTTGGCGTCGACGATGGTCTGCGTCTCCTCGGGCGTGGCGTCGCCGGGAATGCCGAACATCTTCTTCTGGAACGACCCGCGATGGTCGAAGGCCAAGATGAACAGGGGGCGGTCGTAGCCCAGCGCCATGAGTGTGCTCCTTGGGCGAGAACGGTCGAAGAGGTGTGTTACGACCCTACTGCTCGCCTCGTGTCGCTCCCCAACATCTGCGCATCGGAACCATGATGGGTGTGAGCGGGATCGGGTGGATAGTGTCGACTGCGGGGGCGAGAGTCGCCCACCGAAATACCAGGAGAGCACGTGTCCGACACCGCTGAGCAGCAGCGCACCACCAGCGAGATCGACAAGGTCGTGATCCGCTTCGCCGGGGACTCCGGTGACGGCATGCAGCTCACCGGAGACCGGTTCACCAGCGCCAGCGCCGCCTTCGGCAACGACCTGGCCACGCTGCCCGACTTCCCCGCTGAGATCCGGGCCCCGGCGGGGACGCTGGCCGGAGTGTCGGCCTTCCAGGTCCACATCTCCGACCACGACATCCTAACGCCCGGTGACGAGGCCAACGTGCTGGTGGCCATGAACCCCGCCGCCCTGAAGACCAACCTCGACGACCTCGAGCGCGGCGGCACCCTCATCGTCAACACCGACGGCTTCGGCGAGCGAGACCTGATCAAGGCCGGCTACGAGGACAACCCCCTCACAGACGGAAGCCTCGACGGGTACCAGGTCTACGAGGTGCCGATGACCACCCTCACCCGGGGCTCGGTCCAGGAGCTGGGCATCAAGCCCCGCGACGCCGACCGGTCCAAGAACTTCTTCGCCCTCGGCTTGGTGAGCTGGCTCTACAGCCGACCCGTCGACCCGACCCTCGAGTACATCGAGAGCCGGTTCAAGGGCAAGGACGACGTCATCACCGCCAACACCCTGGCGTTCAAGGCTGGTCACGCCTTCGGTGAGACGGCTGAGCTGTTCGACACGGTCTACGAGGTCCGCCCCGCCACGCTGGCACCCGGTACCTACACCACCATCACCGGCAACGCGGCGCTTGCCTGGGGCCTGGTGGCCGCTGGTCAGCTGTCGGGCATGGAGCTGTTCTTGGGCAGCTACCCCATCACCCCGGCCTCCGACATCCTCCACGAGCTGTCCAAGCACAAGAGCTTCGGCGTCCGCACCCTCCAGTGCGAGGACGAGATCGCCGGCATCGGTTCCGCCATCGGCGCCGCCTTCGGTGGGGCACTCGGCCTCACCACCACGTCGGGTCCCGGCCTCGCCCTCAAAGGCGAGGCGATGGGGTTGGCGGTCAGCCTCGAGCTGCCGCTGGTGGTCATCGACGTGCAGCGCGGCGGGCCCTCGACCGGGCTACCCACCAAGACCGAGGCCTCCGACCTGCTGATGGCCATGTACGGGCGCCATGGCGAGTCGCCATTGCCCATCGTGGCGGCCAAGAGCCCCAGTGACTGCTTCTACGCCGCCATCGAGGCCTGCCGCATCGCCGTCCAGTACCGCACGCCCGTCATCCTCCTCAGCGACGGCTACCTGGCCAACGGCTCGGAGCCCTGGCGGCTGCCCGAAGTGGCCGACCTGCCCGCCTTCGATCCGGGCTACGCCACCGAGCCCAACACCCCCGAAGGCTTCCTGCCCTACCTCCGAGATCCCGACACGCTGGCCCGGCCCTGGGCCCTGCCGGGCACACCGGGGCTCGAGCACCGCATCGGCGGCCTCGAGAAGGAGGACGGGACGGGCAACGTCTCCTACGACCCGGTCAACCACGACCACATGACCCGTCTGCGGGCGGCCAAGGTGGCCAAGGTGGCCGACACCATCCCCGATGTCGAGGTCATCGGCGACACCGACGCCGAGCTCTGCGTTCTCGGGTGGGGGAGCACCTGGGGGGCGATCACCGCTGCCGTCGAACGGGTCCGTCGTGACGGCCGAAAGGTGGCCCAGGTCCACGTCACCCACCTCAACCCCTTCCCCAAGAACCTGGGCGAGGTGTTGGGCCGCTACCCGAAGATCCTGGTGCCCGAGCTCAACCTCGGTCAGCTGTCGCGGATGGTGCGGGCCGAGTTCCTGGTGCCGGCCACCTCGCTGAGCAAGGTCCAGGGCCTTCCCTTCAAGTTCGCCGAGATCGAGGTCGCCATCCGCGACCTCCTCGGCTGAGGCGTCACCGACCGGAGCATCACCATGAGCACCACCGAGACACCGCTCGACATCCCCATCACCAAGCGCAAGGACTGGCAGACCGACCAGGAAGTCCGCTGGTGCCCCGGCTGTGGCGACTACTCGATCCTCGCGGCCCTTCAGATGGCCCTGCCCGACATGGGAGTGCGCAAGGAGAACCAGGTGTTCGTGTCGGGCATCGGTTGCGCGGCCCGCTTCCCGTACTACATGGAGACCTACGGGATGCACTCCATCCACGGGCGGGCCCCGGCCATAGCCACGGGCCTGGCGGTCACCCGGCCCGATCTCGACGTGTGGGTGGTCTCGGGCGACGGCGACGCGCTCTCCATCGGCGGCAACCACCTCATCCACGTGCTGCGCCGCAACGTGAACCTCACCATCCTGCTGTTCAACAACCAGATCTACGGGCTCACCAAGGGCCAGTACTCGCCCACCTCCGAAGTGGGCAAGGTCACCAAGTCGACGCCGTTCGGGTCGATCGACACGCCGTTCAACCCGGTGAGCCTGGCCCTGGGGGCCGAGGCCACCTTCGTGGCCCGCACCCACGACATGGACCGCAAGCACATGCAGGAGATGATGATGCGGGCTCACCAGCACAAGGGGGCGTCGCTGGTAGAGATCTACCAGAACTGCAACGTGTTCAACGACGGAGCCTTCGCCCAGGTCACGGCCAAGGAGAACCGTGAGTCCATGCTCATCCCGTTGCGACATGGTGAGCCCGTCGTCTTCGGCGAGAACGGAGAGCGTGGCGTGGCGCTCGACACCCAGGGCCGCCCCACCCTGGTGAACGTGGCCGAGGCGGGGGAGGACGCGATACTGATCCACGACGAGTCCCGCCCCGATCCTGGCCTGGCCTTCCTCCTGTCGCGCCTGGCCACCGGACCGACGATGCCCACGCCCATCGGCGTGTTCCGGGCCGTCGAGCGTCCCACCTACGGCGAACAGATGAACGCCCAGCTGGATGCTGCCACCGCCCAACGAGGACCCGGTGACCTTCGTGCCCTCATCCACTCGGGGGTGACGTGGACGGTGACCGGAAGCGACAATGGAAGGGATTGACCCGCGTCGGGCCGAAAGAACACCGGAGGGCGCGAGTGTCCGCTCCGTGTCCTAACGGTTACCCTAGGTGAAAAGCATCACGATCGAGGTCGCCAGCATGCGCCAACGACGCAGTCACCGCTCTCGCCGGAACCGGCGGTTCGCCGGCGCGCTGTTGGCCAGCCTGCTCCCGGGAGCGGTGGCGCTCACCGGTGCCGCTGGGGCGGCCGAGGACGACGTCGAACCCATCGGCGTCGTCAGCGAGGCCTACTACACCACTCCCTTCACCGCGTCGCTCCCGCCAGTCCTGGTGTCGGAGGTTCCGCCGGGCGTGGTGTGCATCGTTGCCGGCATCGCCGGTGCTGCCCAGGTCTGTGGTGACGAGGTGCAGGCGTTGAAGGCCGAGTTGGAGGGCACTCCGCTCGACGTCAGCGACGGCCTGCCGATCCCTGAGTCACCCGATTCCTCCATCCCACAGCCGGTGGCGCCGGGCACGCTGCCCGTCGGCATCCTCGGCGGCCAGCAGCGCTACGCCTCCTACGTCGAGCTCGAGCTGCCTCCGGTCCCTGACGGCCATCAGGTCGACCGCTTCCAGCTGGTGCTCCACCAGGATCCCAACGCCATCAACGTGGCCTTCGAGTCTCCGGCCTTCCGGGACCTCGTGCTCGGCATCATCAGCCAGATCAGCTCCCAGAGCCCAGACCCGTTCGTGGAGCTGATCCAGGGTGTTGCGGGCGGCGACGTTGCTCTCCTCAACCCCGAACCCACCGGCATCGAGGCCTGCATGGTCGTCTCGGAGTGGGACGCCGGCGAGAACCAGCACAGCGACGACCAGCCCGACATCGACTGCATCTTCGGGTCCACGGGCCAGTTCGATGCCGCCACCGAGACGTGGACGTTCGACCTGACCTTCGCCATGGCCGCGTGGGCCTCGGGAACCGAGAACCTGGGCATCTCGCTGCGCCCGCTCGGTGCCGAGAACCTCGCCTATGGCGATCCCGATCTCTCCACCAACTTCGTCATCAGCCTGGCCGGTGGAGAGGCCGCCGATGCTCTGCTGCCGGCCGCCCGCCTGGTCACCTCGCCGATCCCCGAGCCGATCGAGCTGCCGACCTTCACCCCACCGCCTCCTCCACCGGCCATCGTGTCCAACACCAACGTGTTCGATCCCGACCCGGTGTTCACAGCTCCGCCGGCCCCGATCTCGGCTCCGGAGCCGCAACCCGCCCCGTCCGTGTTCCAGCCACCGGCTCCCGAGGTCGAGCTGGTGTCCAGCGACGCCGGGTCGGCCTGGTATGCGTGGGCCAGCCTTCCGTTCGGGGTGCTGGTGCTCTGGTCGTTCGCCGGCGCCGTCGACGCCGCACCGGCGCTGGCCACCAGCAGGCCCGGGGCGCTCACCCGGCTGGTAGCCGCGGGCCGGGGTGCATCCCCCCTCTCCTGAGTGGCAGGCTTGGTACAACACCCGTCTGAGGGGGCGAAGTGAACGAAACCCATCCTGATGCGCGAGCGCGCACCCGAGTGGTTGCCGGCCTGTTGCTCTTCAGCCTGGTAGCCGTGGCCTGCGGACAGAAGCCCGGCGTGCACCAGGAGATCGCAGTAGGGATCGGCAGCGGCGGCGACTTCGTCGCCGGCGAGGAAGACTTCGATCCCGGGACGCTGACCGATCCCGACGGGTTGCTCGATCCCGACAGCACCTCACTCGACGGCGGCACCCAGGGCGGTAGCTCCGGCGGAGGAGGCACCTCGGGCGCCGGTTCCACCGGCGGTGGCACCACCGCGACCACGGCGCCGACCGGCGGCGGCGGAGGGGGTGGTGGCGGTGGCTCGGCCACTCCGTCGGGCACCGATCGCACCGGGGTGACGGCCGACTCTCTCACCGTCGCCGTCCACGCTCCGGTCACTGGTGCCGCCCCGCTTCCCGTGACGTCCTTCGAGGAGGCAGCCGATCTCTACTGGCGTTGGCAGATCGAGGAGAAGCAGAACCCGATCCTCGGCCGGACCAAGGTCAACGTCGTGTTCAAGGACGACAAGTACCAGCCTTCCACCGCGGTGCAGGCATGCCGGGAGCTGGCCGCTTCCGCGTTCCTGTTGGTGGGCGGAGGCGGGACCGACCAGATCCAGGCCTGCGGCCGCTTCGCCGAGCAGGCCCGGGTGCCGTACCTGTCGGCGGGCGTCACCGAGGCCGGGCTGCGCGGGCTCCAGTGGTACTTCGCCACGTCGATGAGCTACGCCCAACAGGGACCGGTGCTCGCCCAGTTCGTCAAGAAGACCTTCCCATCGAAGAAGGTGGCGATGATCGTAACCGACACGCCGAACTTCGACGACGCGGTTCAGGGGTGGGAATCCGGTGTCGCCTCCCAGGGCATCGACTACTACAAGACCCTCAAGCACACGAAGGGCGACACGTCCTGGATCAACTCCTTCGGCTCCGAGCTTCGCAGCAACGGCGTCGAGGTGGTGTACATCCTGACCGCACCGGTCGACTACATACGCTTCGCCCAGCAGAACAGCGGAGACTTCCAGTACGTCGGCGTCGGCATCTCGATGGGTCTCAATGCCGTGCTCGGCAGCGGCTGCCCCCACGTCGACGGTGGCATCTTCTTCTCACCGGCGCCCGGACTCGACTGGGTGCGTGAGAACGAACCCGACTTCTTCGCGTCGGCCCAGAAGTTCAACGCCCCCGCCGACGACATCGGCTACCTGTTGTGGGGCAACGCCAAGGTCCAACACGAGATGTTCAAGCGCTACGCCGGCGTCTACGGAAACGACCTCACCCGCGAGGATTTCCGTGCCGTGCTCGAGCAACAACAGAACCTGACGACGAAGACGTTCCCTCCGCTCAGCTACTCGCCTCAGGATCACTTCGGTGGATCACAGATCCAGGTTCTCCAGGGGAACTGCGGCGCCGAGGAGTACCAGACGCTCGAGACGTTCAAGTCCGGCTTCTAGGGTCCACCCGCTGACTGAGCGAGCGAAGGGAAGCCGTGACCGGGTTCATCGGAGGGTTCGTCGAGGGGTTCGTCGAGGTGCTCGTGTTCGGGCTCCAGGACGGAGCGATCATCGCCTTCGTCGGGTTGGGGATCGCGCTGGTCTTCAAGGCGACCCGCATCATCAACTTCGGGCAGGGCGAGCTGGGCACGGTGCCGGCGTTCGCCGCCCTGCTGATGATGAGCAGCTTCGATCTCGACCGCACGGTGTCGGACAGCACCTTCGTGCTCATCGTGGCCACGCTGCTGGCCGTGGCGCTGGGCGCCGGGCTCGGGGTGCTGATGAACGTTATCGTGGTCCGCCGGCTGGCCAGTGCCTCACCCGTCACGTCGTTGGTGGCGACGGCGGGCGTGATGCTCCTGTTGGTGGCGATCCAGGTCATCGCCTTCGAGCCCCGCGGCCGGTCCTTCCCGCGGTTCATCGATGGCAAGTTCGGCATCCCTGGGTTCGATGTCGAGATGGCCTGGCACACCGTGGTGATCATCGCCGTGCTGGCCGCGTCGGCAGCCGCGCTGGCGCTGTTCTTCCGCACGCCACCCGGGGTCGCCCTGCTCGCCACCGCGCAGGATCCCTTCGCCGCCGAGCTGCAAGGAGTGCCGGTGGCCCGGATGCGAACGCTGGCGTGGGGGGCGGCGGGTGCGCTGGGCGCTCTCGGTGGCGTGCTCGGCGCCGGAGTGTTCGAGAACCTCTCACCCGGGTTGATGACGAGCACCTTCCTCATCCCCGCCTTCACCGGGGTGGTGCTGGGCGGCATCACCTCGATGGTGGGCGCGGTGGTCGGGGGGCTGGCCATCGGCTTCATCACCAACGGCGCCAACAAGCTGGTGGCCGTCTTCGAGCTCGACGTCCCCGGACCGCCGTTCGCGGCGACGTTCGTCGTCCTGCTGCTCGTCCTGCTGTTCCGTCCCCGCGGTCTGTTCGGTCAGGAGGCGTGAGATGACGACGACGGATCAACCAACCGAGACCCACGAGCAGGTCGAGCCTCCGGTGGCCTTCGAGGCCGACGAGGCCGATTGGCGCCCGAGCCGGGAGGGTGTCATCGCCCGCCTGGTGGCGCTGGGGGCCCTGGTCGTGGTCATCGTGGCCATCCCCCACCTGGTCGACGACGTGTACGTGAACCTCGTCTCGCGGGTGGCGGTGTACGGCATCGTGGCGCTGTCGATGAACGTGCTGGTCGGCTACGCCGGGCAGGTCTCCCTAGGTCATGCGGCGTTCTTCGGCGTGGGCGCCTTCGGTTCGGCCTACGGCCTGGCCGAGATGGACGTCCCATGGCCGGCGGCGGTGGTCCTGGCCGCCATCACCGGGGCGGTCGGAGCCATCGTGTTGGGGGCGGTCGCCCTTCGTCTGCAGGGCCTGTACCTGGCGTTGGTCACCATCTCCTATGGGCTGTTCGCCGAGCGCACGATGTTCAACATCCGTTCGCTCACCGGAGGCGGCGCCGGCCAGGAGGCACCGCGGCCATCGTTCTTCGAGTCCGATGTGCAGTACGCCTACCTGTGTCTGGGCTTCCTGGCGCTGGCGCTCCTGTTCGACTGGCGCTTGGTGTCCTCACGCTCCGGCCGGTCGATCCAGGCGCTGCGCGACGACGAGCGCGTCGCTGCGTCGTGGGGTGTCAACGTCACCGGCTACAAGCTGCTGGCCTTCATCATCTCGGGTGTCCTCGCCGGCATCGCCGGCGCTCTGTTCGCCTCCATCAACCAGGTGGCCGTCGCCCCTGACTTCGGGTTCTCACTGTCGTTGACGTTCCTGGTGATGACGGTGGTCGGGGGAATCGGCAACCGCTGGGGCGTCGTCCTGGGGGGCGCCCTGTTCGCGGTGCTGCCCACCCTGCTCGACCGGGCGCACGAGAACTTTCACTTCTTCCCGTTCTCGATCATCGAAGCGACATGGGAGCCGGCCATCGGGGCCCTCCTGCTGTTGTTGACCCTCATCTCGTTCCCAGGCGGCCTCGCCCAGCAGCTCGGCCCGGTGCTCGGCTGGCTCCAGTTCCGAAAGTTCGCAGTCGACCACGGCGACGCCGGTCCCGCCACCGCCGGCGGCGGCATGGGCGCCCGGCCCTAGGAGCGACCAATGGCGATCCTCGAGACCGACGACGTCTCCATCCGCTTCGGCGGCGTGCAGGCGCTCACCGACGTCAGCTTCGCGGTCGAGAAGGCCGAGATCGTGGGAATCCTCGGTCCGAACGGAGCCGGGAAGACCACGTTCTTCAACTGCATCAACGGCTTCTACAGCCCCTCCGCGGGGCGGGTGCACCTCCACGGCGAGGACGTCACCGACCTCAAGCCCGAGGAGCGGGCCAAGCGTGGTCTCGGCCGAACCTTCCAGCAGGTCGGGCTGGTCCGTTCGTTCACCGTGATCGAGAACCTCATCGTTGCCCAGCACAAGAGCGTCAAGTACGGCTTGGTCGCCGGTCTGGTGGGTGCCCCCTGGGTGCTGGAGGAGGAGGCGGAGCTACGGCGCCGCGCTCTCGAGGTCCTGGACTTCATGGACCTCACAGAGCACAAGCACAGCCCGGTCCAGGGCCTTCCCTACGGTGTGCTGAAGATGGTGGAGGTCGCCGCGGTGCTGGCCACCGATCCCGAGATCCTCATGCTCGACGAGCCGCTGGCGGGGACCGGCCCCGAGGAGGGCCAGGCGTTTTGCAACCGACTGAAAGACATGCGCCGCGAGCTGGGTCTCACCATCGTCATGATCGAGCACCATGTTCCGCTGGTGCTGGGGACCTCTGACTACGTGTACGTCCTGAACTTCGGGTCGCTTCTCGCCGAGGGCGAGCCCGATGAGATCCGCGGCAATGCCGACGTGGCCGAGGCCTACATGGGCGAGGGAGCGACGACCCTTGACTGACGAAGCGACCACCCCGCGCCCGAAGCGCCGGTCGAAGCGCACGGCCACTGCCAAGCGCAAGGCTGAAGCCGAGTCCACGGTGTCGGCAACCACGACGTCACCGGTCGCTGTGGACCGAGGGGGTGATCCGGTCCTGTCGGTCCGGGATCTCACCAGCGGCTACGGGAGCCTGCCCGTGCTCCACGGCATCAGCTTCGACGTCCACGAGGGCGAGATCGTGGTGATCCTTGGCCTGAACGGCGCCGGCAAGAGCACGACGGTCCAGAACCTCTGCGGTGTCATCCAGCCGTGGAGTGGCAGCATCACCTACAAGGGCGAGGACAGCACCGGCTGGAACACCGTGACCTACGTGGAGAAGGGCGTCACCCTGGTCCCCGAAGGCCGGCGGATCTTCCCTGATCTCAGCGTCGAGAAGAACCTGCTGGTGGGCTCGTGGACGCAGCGTCAGGACCCGACCTGGTTCCAATCGCAGCGCGAGACGGTGTTCGACTTCCTGCCCCGGCTCCGTGAGCGGCGCAACCAGCTTGCCGGGACGCTGTCGGGTGGCGAGCAGCAGATGCTCGCCATCGGGCGGGGGCTGATGGCCAACCCCGATCTGCTCATCATCGACGAGGCGTCGATGGGGCTGGCGCCGGTCATCGTGAAGGAGATCTTCAAGATCGTGGCCGGTGTGCGTGACTCGGGCCGCACGGTGATCCTGGTTGAGCAGAACATCGGCGCCCTCGAGATCGCCGACCTGGGTGTGGTCGTCGGCAAGGGCGTCGTCGACGCCGAGATCCGTGGTGACGAGCTGAGCGACCCGGTGCGGCTGCGCGAGCTGTACATGGGCTGATGTACATGGGCTGATGAGCCGGCTGGCCGGCCGGACTCGACCCGCCAGCCGAGGGTCCGCGGGCCCGATGCCGATCAGACGGCTTCGGTGCGCTCGAGCGCTCGCAGGGCCCGAGGCGACAGATCCTCGGTCGTCTGGGTGCTGGTATCGCTGAGACGGTCGGCGATCTCGTCGAGCTTGGCGATGAGCTCCTGGGTGTCGCGGCGGTGGTTCTGCACCACGATGCTGGTGAGGCCCGAGGCAATGAGCCCGATCCCCACCAGGCCCCCCGACAGCAGGTAGGGGAACTGGCCCTGGATGAAGTCACGCCCGGCGGCACCGTTCCAGGCGAAGAAGAGCGCAACGAAGCCGAGACCCACGAGACCGACGGCGATGGCGGTTGGTGACGACGTGGCGAACTTGTTCATGGCGGCGCTCCCCTGGCCCGTGTCGGCCAGGTCTAGATTTCGCTGGCCGGTTTGGCTGGCCCGCATTTGGCTGGCCCGCATTTGGCTGGCCCGCATTTGGCTGGCCCGCATCTGGTCGGGTCAGGCTAGCGGACTGGCCGCTCGGCTTCGAAGCCACGAGGGTCCGCACGAGATGACTGGTGTTTTTCGACTCCGTCGGAGCTCCCGGCCCGTGCACCGCCCGCTGTCGGCGCCGTTCCTGGCGGGCTCGCGGCCGTGTGATGCCCTCCGGATCGGACAGCGCGGCGCGCTGGTGGTGCTGTGGCCCACTTTCGCGCCGCGCTGTTGGCGATGTCTGGCTATGACCTGGCTAGAACGGCTGGAACGACGACCCCAAGCCCTTCATCTGGCACAAGACCGCCGAAGAGATCATTGCCAAGGTCCGCCGAGGCCGAGTCGCCCTCACCCGCCACACCAATTCCGCGACGGACCATTAGCGTCACGGCCATGCGACTCGGACTGAACCTCGGGTACTTCGGTGCTGCCCCTCCGGCCCAGACGGTCGATCTGGCTCAGCACGCAGAGCGGCTGGGCTTCCACTCGGTCTGGTTCGCCGAGGCCTACGGCAACGATGCCGTGGTGCCGATGTCGTGGGTGGCGGCCCACACCACCGAGATCAACATCGGCTCGGCCATCCTTCAGATGCCGGCCCGCACCCCGGCCAACACAGCCATGACGGCCGCCACCCTCGACACCCTCTCGGAGGGGCGGTTCCTGCTCGGCCTCGGGCTGTCGGGACCCCAGGTGGTCGAGGGGTGGCACGGGGTTCCCTACGGCAAGCCGCTGGCCAAGACGCGTGAGTACGTGGCCATCGTGCGCCAGGCCCTGGCCCGCGAGGCCCCGCTCGAGTTCAGTGGCACCCACTACGAGATCCCCTACCAGGGCGACGACGCCACCGGGCTCGGCAAGCCCCTGAAGATGATCCTGCACCCCCGCCGGGCTGACATCCCGATCTACCTGGCCGCCATCGGGCCCAAGAACGTCACCCTGGCCGGCGAGATCGCCGACGGTTGGCTGCCGATCTTCTTCAGCCCCGGACGGTTCTCCGAGGTGTACGGGGAGCAGCTGGCCGGTGTCGACTTCTCGAAGTTCGACATCGCGCCCACCGTGGGGGTCGTGCTGGGCGACGACGTGGCGGCCTGCCGCGACGCCCTCAAGCCAATGCTGGCGCTGTACATCGGGGGCATGGGAGCCCGGGGCAGGAACTTCTACAACGACCTGGCCTGCCGCTACGGCTTCGAAGGTGCGGCCAAGGAGATCCAGGATCTCTACCTCGACGGTCGCAAGCCCGAGGCCATCGCCAAGGTGCCTGACGAGCTGGTGGACGAGGTGTCGCTCTGCGGGCCCAAGGAGCGCATCGCGGAGCGGCTCGGGGCGTGGAACGACAGCCCCGTCACCACGATGATCTGCGGCGCCCCCCAGAAGGAGGCAATGGAGGTCATGGCCGAGCTGGTGGGGTAGCAATTCGGTTGTGAGCGAACACCTGTTCGATACAATGGCGCCATGATGTCGATCCCGGTCGAGCACGCGGTGGGGGCATTGACCGACGCCGTCACCGACCTCCAAGCCCTGGATCTGGAAGGGTTGAGCGCCGAGGAAGCCATGGCGCTGACCCGGGCGGTGGAGGTGGTGCGCCGCCGGTTGGATGCGGGCACCGACCGGCTGGCCGGTCATCTCGATGAAACGGCCAAGCACCTGGTGGACGGGCACCGCACGGCCAAGGCGGCCCTGGGTCATCTGGGTCGCCTGTCAGGGGCGGAGGCGTTCGGGCGGGTGCGGACCGCTCGGATGCTGCGGGCGCTGCCGGCCGTCGCCGCTGCGTATGAGCGGGGGGAGCTGCCCACCGCGTTCGTACGGGCGGTGGCTCGCATGGCCGCCAACCCCAGGGTGGGACCGCTGCTCGATGAGGTGATCGACAAGGTCATCGCCGACCTCGCCGCGGAAGCCGACCACACCACCCTCCTCGGTTGGTTGCGTGACTTCGAGAACCTGGCCGACGCCGACGGCGCCGAACAGCGCACCGATCGTTGCCACCGCCGCCGCGCCGCCTCGCTCAACCAGAACCCAATCGACGGGGGGTGGGAGCTGCGGGCAGGCTGTGGGGCGCTGCAGGGGGCGTCGATGGCGGAGGTGCTGGCCGCCTACGAGACCGCCGAGTGGGAGGCCGACCGGGCCGAGGCGGTGGCCATGTACGGGCCCGACGCCACCCCCGACCAGTTCCCCCGCACGCCAGCCCAGCGGCGCATGGACGCCCTCCACCAGATCTTCCGGCGGGCGGCCGCCACCCCCGCCGACGCCCAGTCTCCCGAGCCGATCGTCAACATCGTGATCGACCACACGACCCTGGAGGTCGAGCTGGCCCGCCTGGCCGGCCACCCCACGGCCCACCCCACGGCCCACCCCACGCCCCGCCCCGACCCCGAGCGGGTCGACGAGAGGATCTGCCGCACCGTCGACGGCCGGCCGCTGCACCCTTCCGACGCCGTGGCCGCGCTGCTGGTGGGCCACGTCCGCCGGGTGGTCATAGACGCGGCGTCCACCGTGATCGACCTCGGTCGCAAGCGCCGCTGCTTCACCGGCTCCTCCAAAGACGCCGCTCGCCTGCAAGCCGCCATCCGGGACCGCAGCGGTCTGCGATGTTTCTGGTCCGCCTGCGGGGCGCCGCCCCACCGCCACCAGACCGACCACCACGACCCATGGCGGGGGGGTGGGCCCACCGACATCGCCAACAGCGACATCGGATGCCCCTACCACAACCGCCTCAAGGAGACCGGCTACCGTCCCGTCCGCCAACCCGACGGCACCTACCAGCTCGTTCGCCCCGACGGCACCCCCATCACCCCCTCAGCCTGACCGGTCGCCCGGGGGGCGCTTCACTCATCGGCTGAGGATGGTGGCGCTGGCGTTGGCGCCCCGGCCGATGGTGTGGGCCAACCCGACCCGAGCTCCGGCAACCTGACGCTCACCGCACCGGCCCTGGAGCTGGCGAGTGAGCTCGACCACCTGGCCCAGGGCCGATGCCCCGAGGGGCTCGCCCTTGGAGAGGAGGCCGCCGCTGGGGTTGACCGGGATACGCCCGCCGCGTGCGGTGGCCCCCGAGTCGAGGAGGTCGCCGCAGCCTCCGGGTTCGCACAGACCGAGCTCCTCGTAGGCCAGCAGCTCGCGGGCGGCGTCGGTGTCCTGGCACTCGACGGCGTCGAGGTCGTCGGGGCCGATCCCCGCCTCCTCGTACGCCACAGTGGCGGCGAGCGTCGAGGGCGGGACGGGATCGAGGTCCACGTGCCCGGCGAGGGGGGAGCCCTCGTTGAGGACGTGGCCGGGCCGGTGGCTGCGCACCACGCAGGCGGCCAGCTGCACCCCACCGTCGCCGGCGGCCAGGACTGTGGCTGCCGCGCCTTCGTTGGGCGAGCACAGCATGAACAGGTGCAGCGGCTCGCAGATCATCCTCGAGGCCAGAACCTCGTCGGCAGTGACCGGCTGGCGGAACATGGCGATGTCGTTGCTCACGCCGTTTCCCCGGTTCTTCACCACCACGCGGGCCAGGTGATCCTTGGTGAGGTTCGAGTCCAGCATCAGCCGCTGAGCCCGGAGCGCGAAGTAGGCCGGGGCCGGGGTGAGGCCGGCCTGCTCCTGCCAGGGAGCGAAGAAGCTCGAGCGGATCACACCCTGGGGCATCTTCTCGATGCCGAAGCACAGCACGGTGCGGTGCTCCCCGGAGCGGATGGCGGTAGCGGCCAGAGACAGGGCGGCCGCTCCCGAAGCACACCCGGCCTCGACGTCGATGATGGGTCCACCGGTCAGCCCGAGCATGCCGAGCACCCGGTGACCAGCGGCGACACCGCCGTACGCGGTGCCACAGAAGGCGGCGTCGAAGGTGCGGGTCCCGGCCTCGCGCAGAGCGGAATCAACCGCCATCGCCCCCATCTGGGTGGCGGTGAGGCCGCGGTGGCGTCCGAAGGGGTGGATGCCGGCTCCGGCGATCGTCACGCCGGTCATCGGGGGTCGAAGGCCCAGGTTGTCGATCCGTCGCCCACGTCGACGGTGGTGAAGGCCATGGCCTGGCCGAGGGTCAGGCGGGAGGGATCTGATTCGGTGAGGCGCGAGATGATCCGCAGCCCGTCTTGGGCCAGCTCGACCACCCCGAACCCATAGGGCGTGTCACCCTCGTAGCCCGGTGGGGGAGCGTTCACAGCCGTCCACGCCCACAGGGTGCCGGCCGTCGACAGCCGGACCTCGACCGTCCCATCCGCGCCGCACCACGGGCACCAGTCGGCGACGGGGAAGTGACGCCTGCCGCAGGCGACGCACGACCCGCCGATGAACCCGTCGGCGTCGAAGAAGGCCGGGGCCCCGCTGCTCACGACGAGCGAACCTACCGTTCGGCGCGCCTCTCGACGGAAAGTCGCACCGCGGCGGTCAGTCAATCGAGGGGGCGGAAGACCAGGCCGGTGCGGAGCTTGGGATGGAAGAAGGTGCTCTTGGGCGGCATCTTCTGCCGGGCTCGGGCGGTGGCGGCGATCTTGTCGACGCTGACGGGACGGAGGAGCACGGCGGCGTCCGCATCGCCCTTGGCCACGATGTCAGCGACGACGCCGGCCCCGTGCTGGTAGCTCACGTCGATGCGCTCGCCGATGCCAGCGATGGCGTGAGCGATGTAGGCCGAGTCCACGTCGTCGACGCCGTCGAACTTCCCGGGGCGGGGGACCAGGAGGAACCCATCGCCGCCCACCACGAGGCCCAACCCTCCCGCCTCGACCATGCGGTCAGGCATCGAGCCGGGGTCGGCCACCCCCAGCGCCACCACCTCGAAGAGCTCCCCGAGCGCCTCGACCAGATCGACGCCCGCCGGGAGGCGACGCAGCAGGCGGTGGATGGGCCGCACCGCGAGCTGCTCCTCGGTGAGCTCCACCACGTAGGTCATCACCAGGTCGTGGCCACCGGGACCCTTGCCAGCCGCGTGCATCTCGTCGCGGTGGGCGGTGGCCGTCTCGTAGCGGTGGTGGCCGTCAGCGATCATCACCGGCGCCGAGGCGACGGCTTCGGAGATGGCGTCGAGCATGCCGGGCTGGGTGATGCGCCACAGGCGGTGGTGCACGCCATCGGGATCGGTGACCCGCAGATCGGGCCCGCCGGGCATCTCACAGAGCGCCGACAGCCCGGCGGCCAGCGACAGGCCCCAGATGGGGGACATGTCGGCGTTGCAGGACCGCCGCATGTTGAGTCGGTCGTCCTTGGGTTTGGACATCGTGTGCTCATGGGGGAGCACGTCGCCTTCGCCGACGGGGCTGATCTCCATGGCGCCGATGACCCCGGCGGTCTGGCGGGCCCGTCCGGCCTCGTCGTAAAAGCCCATCCGGTACACGTAGAGGGTGGGCTCGGGATCGCGCCTGAGCACGCCCTCGCTCAGCCAGGTGTCGAGCAGGCAGCGGGCTTCGGCGTAACGATCGCGACGGTCGGTGTCGCGGGGGAGGTCGATGCGAACCGCGTTGTAGGGGCTCAATGCCTCGAGGGCCTGGCGATCCGCCTCGTCCAGCACGTCGTAGGGCGGGCTGACCACATCGCTCAGGCGGACGCGATCGGTTTCGTAGACGATGCCGGTGAACGGCTCGAAGCGGGGCACGGCCCTTCTTGCTAGCACCGGGTCGGGTCGACGCTCACGCCGATCCGCGGCCAGCATCGGGAGATGTCCTGGGCGCTCGACCTTGACGGCGTGATCTGGCGAGGCGCGGACACCGTCGACGGCGCCGTCGACGCCGTGGGCCGGCTGCGGGCTGCCGGCCACCGCGTGGTCTTCATCACCAACAACGCGTCGGTGGCCACGTCGGCCGTCGAGGAGCGGTTGGAGGCGATGGGCATCCCGGCGGTGGGCGACGTGATCACGTCAGCCGACGTCGGAGCGTCGCTCGTGGGGCGGGGGGAGCGAGTCCTGGTGTTGGGGACATCGGCTCTGGTGGCGGCCGTGGCCCGGCGGGGCGCGTCCGTCGTCTCCCTCCCGCCCGATCTGGTCGACGACGTACCGCCGGAGCCCGCCGAGCTCGATCCGGCGTGCGACGCGGTGATCACCGGCTGGACCCGGACGCTCCGGTGGGTCGACCTCGCCGCAGCCCATGTCGCCATCGCCGGCGGGGCTCGGTTCATAGCCACCAACCGCGACGTCGAGTTCCCCGCCGGGTCAGGGACCCTTCCCGGCAATGGGGCGGCGGTGGCCGCCATCGCCACCAGCACCGGTGTGGAACCAACCGTGGCCGGCAAGCCCCATCAGCCGATGGCCGACGTGCTGCGCCAGCGCGCCGGCGAGCACGGCACGCTCGTCGGTGACCAGCCGTTGACCGATTGGCTGCTGGCGCAAAGGGCGGGTTGGGACTTCGGCCTGGTGCTCAGCGGGATCACCTCGGATCCGGCGAAGGCGATCGAGGCCGGCGTCGAGCCGACTCACGTGGCGCCTGATCTCGCCCGCCTCGTCGATCAAGCTCTCAGGTAGGAGGCTCTCGGGTAGGAGGCTTGCGCCGGTAGGAGCTCAGTAGCGGCGTCGGAGGCGGCCGGGCGGCGGCGTCGGGCGGAAGGGGTCGTCCCAGTCACGGGCCCACGTGGCGCGGAGGGCAGCGCGGCTGGAGCGGACGAGCATGCCGATGCCGAAGCCGAAGACGAAGCCGCCGACATGGGCCATCCATGCCACACCGGATTCGTTGCCGATGAAGAACTGCGACAGCAGCCAGAAGCCCAGCAGCCACCGGGCTTCGATCTCGACGAAGGTGATGAGGAAGAACACGATGATCGTGTGGATCCGGGCGCGCGGGAACCAGGCCAGGTAGGCGCCCATCACGGCGGCGATCGCCCCCGACGCGCCCACGAGAGGCACGCTGGAGTCAGGTGCCACGGCGACGTGGGCCAGCGTCGCCACCACCCCGCCGGCCAGGTAGAAGAGGATGTAGCGGACGTGGCCGAGGTGGTCTTCGATGTTGTTCCCGAAGATCCAGAGGAACAGCATGTTCCCGCCCAGGTGCAGCAGGCCGCCGTGCAGGAACATCGAGGTGACCATCGCCACCCACACTCGCTTGCCGGGGTACGGGGCCTCTCGCCGTCCGGCCGGGACCCGGGCCAGCTCCTCGTCGGACAGGCACAGGTCCTGGCCGGTCGAGACGGTGGCCTCGATCTCGGCGATGCTGAGCGGGCGGCCCTCGATGATCTCGCACGGCACTGCCGCGAACTCGTAGTTGAACCTGATCGACTCGATGGCCCCCGCCCGCGTCGACGTGTCCTGCGGCTGGAGCAGGAAGAAGACGCCGATGTTGACGGCCAGCAGCAGCAGCGTCACCACCGGGCGGCGATGGGTGGGGTTGTGGTCCTTGAGGGGGATCACGGCCCCCTCACCCTACGGCGATGCCATCCCACCGGCCGTGATCCGGTCTTGCTGGCCTTCGCGAGCGATCAGTATGTTCCGCGTCATGGCTCAGAACGACACGCTCAAGCAGTATCTCGACGCCGGCATCGCCTTCACCCAGATGACCCAGGCCCGGGCCGAGGGGATCGTCAAGAACCTGGTCCAGACCGGCGAGGTCACCCGTGAACAGACGCAAGCCCGGGTGGACGAGCTGATCGAGCGGAGCCGCAAGAACACCGAGAAGCTGCTCGAGACGGTGCGCAAGGAGATCCGCGGCCAGCTCAGCAGCCGCGGGTTCGCCACCAAAGCTGACATCGAGCGGCTCGAGAAGAAGATCGCCCGGCTCGAGAAGGCCACGGCGAAGCCGGCCAAGAAGCGGTCGTCGACGAAGAAGGCCGCGGCCACGAAGACCTCGAGCTGACCACTCGCCGCCGGCTCGACGCCGAGCTGGTCCGCCGCGGGCTCGCCGACAGCCGCACTAGCGCCGCTGAGCTGATCGCCTCGGGGCGGGTCAGAGTCGGCGGTGCGGTGGCGTCGAAGGCGGCGCGCTTGGTCGCCACCGCCGACGCCGTCGTGGTGGATGGCCCGCCGCCGCGGTTCGTCTCGAGGGGCGGCGACAAGCTGGCGGCAGCATTGGAGCGGTTCGGCGTCGACGTGAAAGGCCGTGCCGCGCTCGACGTGGGTGCGTCAACCGGCGGGTTCACCGACTGCCTCCTCCAGGCAGGGGCGGCACGGGTGGTGGCCGTCGATGTCGGTCGCAACCAGCTCCATGAACGATTGCGGGACGACGCCCGGGTTCACAGCGTCGAAGGGTTCAACGCCCGTCACATGAAGCCCGATGACGTAGGCGGTCGTTTCCCGGTGGTCGTCGGCGACGTGAGCTTCATCAGCCTCGACGCCGTCCTCGACGCAGTCTTCGCCTGCGCCACCGACGACGCCGACGTGATCCTTCTGGTGAAGCCGCAGTTCGAGGCAGGACGGGCCGAGGTGGCCAGGGGACGGGGCATCGTCCGCGATCCCCGCGTCTGGCAGGAGGTGCTGGAGCGGCTGGATGCCGCGTGGACCCCGCGCGCAGCCGCGATGATGGACCTCATGGTGTCACCCCTCACCGGGACCGGCGGCAACGTCGAATTCCTGGTGCACCTCCGCCACGGCGCCGCCCCCGCGAACGCCCCCTCGAACGCACCGGCGCGCATCGCGGCCGCCATCGTCGACGCCCTGGCCCTGGTCGACAACGCCGGTGATCGCTGATGGCGGTCGTTGCCTTCGCCGCCCATCCCGACCGCCCCCAAGCGCTCGCCCTGGCTGAGGAGGCCGTCGCCTGGCTCCTCGAGCGCGACCACGAGGTGCGCCTCCCCGCCGAGGACGCCGCCAGCCTGGGCCGTCCCGAGCTCGGGCGCGAGACCCCCGAGCTGCTCCCCGGGCTCGACCTGGCCGTCAGCTTCGGTGGCGACGGCACCATGCTGCGGGCCGTCGACCTGTTCAGCCCGGCCGGAACGCCCGTGCTGGGCATCAACGTGGGCCAGCTCGGCTTCCTCACCGAGGTCGAGCCCGACGGGATGCGAATGGCGCTCAAGCGCTTCCTCAGCGGTGCCTACGACGTCGAGGAGCGGATGATGCTGTCGGTCTCGACGGCGGGGATCGCCAGTGGTGATGGCGAGCCGGCCACCGCCCTCAACGAGGTGGTCATCGAGAAGACGCCCATGGGCCACACGGTGCGGCTCGGTGTGGACATCGACGGCGTGCGGTTCACGACCTATCAGGCCGACGGCCTCATCGTCGCCTCCCCGACCGGCAGCACTGCCTACTCCATGTCGGCGCGGGGGCCCATCGTCACCCCAACCCACCGGGCCCTCATCGTCACCGCGGTGTCGCCCCACATGCTGTTCGACCGATCGCTGGTGCTGGAGCCCGAGAGCTGCGTCCGGGTCACTGTCGAGGACGATCGCGCCGCCACGGTGTCGGTGGACGGCCGCAACCTGGGGCAGCTCCCCGAAGGTGGTGTGGTCGAGTGCTCGGCGGCCGAGCGATCGGCCCGCATCGTCACCTTCAGGCCCCGCGACTTCCATCAGATCCTGCGCACCAAGTTCGGGCTGCCGGAGCGGTAGGGGCCGCGGTGCTGACCGAGCTGATCGTGCGAGATCTCGGCGTGGTCGCCGAGGCGCGCCTGCTTTTCGGCGCCGGTCTCACCGTCGTGACCGGTGAGACCGGCGCGGGCAAGACCATGGTGGTCGGCGCCCTCGAGCTACTCGCCGGCGGCAAGACATCACCGGCTCTGGTACGCACCGGAGCCCCGCACGCCTCGGTCGAGGGGCGGTTCTTGGTCGGTGACGAGGAGGTCGTGCTCAGCCGGGTCGTACCCGCCGACGGGCGGTCCCGGGCCTACATCGACGGGCGCATGGCGGGGGCGATGGCGTTGGCGGAGCGCATCGAGCCGCTGCTGGAGGTATACGCCCAGCACGCTCACCAGCGGCTGGTGAGCCCCGGTGCCCAGCGCGCCGCCCTCGACGCCTTCGCCGGCACCGACCTCGGTCCCGTCGATGCTGCCCGCGGCGAGATCCGTCGGATCGACGCTGACCTCGAGTCGATCGGCGGTGACGAGCAGGCTCGGGCTCGAGAGCTCGATCTGCTGCGGTTCCAGGCCGATGAGATCGACGCGGCCCGTCTCACCAACCCCGACGAAGATGCCGTTCTGGAAGCCGACGAGGCCCGTCTCGCCGGCGCCGAGGACCTGCGGGAGGCGGCCGGCCGGGCCCACGCCCTGCTCAGCGACGACGACGGCGCCGGCGATCTCGTGCGCCAGGCCCTGGCCGCGGTGTCGAGGATGCCGCTGCTGGACGAGCCGGCTGGCCGGCTCGCCGACCTGGCCGCCGATCTTGACGACATCGCGGCCGGCCTGCGTGATCAGTCCGAGTCGTTCGAAGCCGATCCCGCCCGCCTCGTCGAGGTGCAGGAACGCCGGCGCCTGCTGGCCGACCTGGTGAAGAAGCACGGCGACGACCTGGCGGGCGTGCTCGACCACCGGGCCGAGATCGCCGAGCGGATCTGTGCCGTCGAGCAACACGAGGAGACGGCTGCCCGCCTCGAAGCGGACCGGGCAGCAGCGCTCGAGGCGCTGGCCGAGGCTCGAGCCAAGGTGGCGGCCGTGCGATCGGGCGCTGCCCCACGGCTGGCCGACCACGTGGGCCGGTGGTTCGGCCATCTCGCCCTCGGCGGGGCGACGCTGTCCGTCACCGTTGACGGCCAAGGAGGTGACGACGTCGCCTTCTTGCTGTCCGCCAACCCTGGTCAGGATCCGGTGGCGGTGGCATCAGCGGCATCGGGCGGCGAGCTCAGCCGGGTCATGCTCTCGCTCAACCTCGTCCTCGGCGGCGATGCCCCGACGCTCGTCTTCGACGAGGTCGACGCCGGAGTGGGCGGTGCCGCCGGCGAAGCGGTCGGTCGTGCCCTCGCCGAGCTGGGCGACCGCCACCAGGTGCTGGTGGTGACGCATCTCCCGCAGGTGGCGGCGTTCGCTGACCATCATCTCGTGGTCACCAAGTCGAGCAATGGCGACCAGATCCGCTCAGAGGTGGCCCAGGTTCACGGCGAGGAGCGGGTCGCCGAGTTGGCCCGGATGCTGGCCGGACGGTCCCGCAGCGACACGGCACGGACACACGCCGACGAGCTGTTGGCCGACGCCGCGGCACGACCCCGATCCTGATCACATTCTGATCATGTGCTGATCATCCGGCGCGACCTGCCCTTGGTGGGGTACGTTGGGATCCCGTGACGAAGCACATCTTCGTGACCGGTGGCGTTGCCTCTTCACTGGGCAAGGGTCTCACCGGCGCATCGCTCGGACGGTTGCTCAAGGCTCGTGGCCTGCGGGTCGTGATGCAGAAGCTCGATCCGTACATCAACGTCGATCCGGGAACGATGAGCCCGTTCCAGCACGGCGAGGTGTTCGTGACCGACGACGGCGGCGAGACCGACCTCGATCTCGGGCACTACGAACGCTTCGTGGACGAGGCGCTCAGCCGGGACTCCAACGCCACCACCGGCTCGATCTACCAGACCGTCCTGGCCAAGGAGCGCCGGGGGGACTACCTCGGCGCCACCGTGCAGGTCATCCCTCACATCACCGAGGAGATCCGTCGCCGCATCAACCGCCTCACCACCGACGACGTCGACGTCGTCATCACCGAGGTCGGCGGGACGGTGGGTGACATCGAGATCCTTCCCTTCCTGGAGGCCATCCGGCAGTTCCGCAAGGAGGCGGGCCGCGACAACGTCCTGTACCTCCACGTCACCCTTGTTCCCTTCATCGGGCCGTCGGGAGAGCAGAAGACCAAGCCCACCCAGCACTCCGTAGCCGAGCTGCGGGGTCGAGGCATCCAGCCCGACGTCATCGTCTGCCGCAGCGAGAGGGCCATCGGCGCCGGACTTCGTCGAAAGATCAGTGATCTCTGCGACGTGCCCGAGGTTGGTGTGATCAACGCCGCCGACGCCGACAACATCTACGAGATCCCCCTCGTGCTGCGGGAGGAGGGCCTGGACGACTACGTCTGCGAGCTGCTGCGCATCGAAGCGCCCGACCCCGATCTGTCCGGCTGGTCGGCGCTGGTCGACCGCCACGCCGCCGCCGACACCGAGGTGCGCGTCGGCATCATCGGCAAGTACGTGGCGCTCCCGGACGCCTACCTGTCGGTGGTCGAGAGCTTGCGCCACGGCGGGATCCACCACGGTGCACGCATCGAGGTCGACTGGATCCAGGCCGAGGACGTCGAAGGCCTCCTCGCCGAGGAGCGGCTGGCGCACCTCGACGCCATCGTGATCCCCGGTGGGTTCGGCGAGCGTGGCATCGAGGGCAAGATCGCCGCCGCCGGTTGGGCTCGTGAGCACGGTCTTCCGTGCCTGGGGCTGTGTCTGGGCATGCAGGTGATGGTCATCGAGTTCGCCCGCGACGTGCTGGGGCTGTCGGGGGCCAACTCGTCGGAGTTCGACCGCCAGTCGCCCCACCCCGTCATCGATCTCATGGACGAGCAGCGGGAGGTGGTCGACAAGGGCGGCACCATGCGGCTGGGGGCCTACCCGGCCAAGCTCGAGGTCGGAACGCAGGTACAGCGGGCCTACGACGAAGCCGTGGTCTACGAGCGGCACCGCCACCGCTACGAGTTCAACCCCAAGTACCGGACCCGGTTCGTCGAGGCCGGGTTGGTCTGCTCGGGCACCTCGCCCGATGGGCGCCTGGTCGAGTTCGTCGAGCTACCGGTCCACCCGTTCTGGGTCGGAACCCAAGCCCACCCCGAGTTCAAGAGCCGTCCCGACCGGCCTCACCCCCTGTTTCGCGAGCTGATCGGGGCGGCACTTGCCGCCCGGGCACCGGTGCCGGAGCCTGAGCCGGCTGCCGTCGCTGACTGAGCTCGGCTGATCGGGCGTTGAGCAGCGAAGGCTTCCGGGCCCTCGACGAGGACCTGCTCCACCAGGGCACGGTGGTCTCGTTCAACCAGGGCGAGTTCGAGGCCCCCGACGGCAGCCGCTTCCGGCGCGACGTGGTGCGCCATCCGGGCGCGGTGTCGGTGGTCGCGCTCACCCGCGACGGCGACGTGGTGCTGGTGCGCCAGTACCGGGCGGCGCTCGACGCTTCGGTCCTGGAGATCCCGGCCGGCAAGCGCGACGTCGCCCACGAGCCACCGGAGATCACTGCTCGCCGCGAACTGGTCGAGGAGGTGGGACTCGAGGCCGAACGGCTGACCCTCCTCGCCCACTTCCACAACAGCCCCGGCTTCTCCGACGAGGAGTCCTACGTGTACCTCGCCACGGGGCTCACCGAGGTGGACACCGACCTCCAGGGCCCGGAGGAGGCACACATGACGGTGCACCGCGTGCCGCTGGCGTCGATCCCCGACCGCGTCGCCGCCGACGAGATCACCGATGCCAAGACCATCATCGGCTGCCTGCTGGCCTTGCGGCACCAGGAGCTGGCCCGGTGAGAGTCGGCGTCCCCACCGAGACCAAGCAGGGGGAGCACCGCGTCGCCATCACCCCCGACGGTGTGCGGGAGCTCACCGCGCACGGCCACCAGGTGATCGTCGAGCTCGGCGCGGGTGAGGGGTCGTCGATCCCCGATGCCGAGCTCGAGGCGGCCGGGGCAACCACCGTGTCCGCCGAGGACGCCTGGGCGGCCGACCTGGTCGTCAAGGTCAAAGAACCCCAACCCGACGAGTACCGCTTCCTGCGACCCGAGCTCACCCTCTTCACCTACCTCCACCTGGCCGCCAACTCCGAGGTGGCCGACGCCCTGATCGACTCGGGGGCGACCAGTGTGGCCTACGAGACGGTCACCGACCGGATCGGGCGCCTGCCCCTGCTGGCACCCATGAGTGAAGTGGCCGGCCGGATGGCCACCCAGATCGGCGCCCACTACCTCGAGCGCCACGCCGGCGGACGGGGTGTGCTCCTGGGTGGGGCACCCGGCGTTCGCCCGGCGCGGGTGGTGGTGATCGGGGCCGGAAACGTCGGGTGGAACGCCGCGTGGATCGCGGCCGGCATGGAGGCCGAGGTGCACCTGCTGGACAACAACCTCGATCGTCTCCGCTTCACCGACCAGATCCACAAGGGGCGCATCCTCACCCTGGCGTCGAACCGGGGAGCGGTGGAGCGAGCCGTGGCCGATGCCGACCTGCTGATCGGCGCGGTGCTCATCCCCGGCGGCCGCGCCCCCACGGTCGTCACCACCGAGATGGTGGCCGGCATGAAGCCCCGCACCGTCCTCGTTGACGTCGCCGTAGACCAGGGGGGGTGCATCGAGACCACGCATGAGACCTCCCATGACGACCCCGTCTACGAGCAGCACGGTGTGATCCACTACGCCGTGGGCAACATCCCCGGCGCCGTGCCGAACACCTCCACCTACTCCTTGACGAATGCGACGCTTCCCTACGTTCTGGACATCGCCGAGCGGGGAGGGCTGGCCGGGGCCGTGGCCGCGGACGCCGGGCTCGGTGCTGGTGTCAACACTGTCCATGGTGCGATGACGTCGGCACCGGTCGCCGAGGCGCTGGGTCGAAAGGCCATCGATGTGGGCATGGCTCTCAACATCGACTCCAGTCGGTAGGCTCCGCTTTGTGACCGATGCCGAGGGGGCTCGTTCCTCGTTGGAGCGTGAGCACGCGTCGCTGCGTCAGCAGATGGCCGAGCTCGACATCAACGACGAAGCGGGCGATTACGACGACAACTTCGCCGACACCGCACAGGTGGCCGCGGAACAGGGCGAAGCGCGCGCCATATTCCGGTCCCTCCAAGCCGAGCTGGCTGATGTCGAGTCGGCGCTCCAACGGCTCGATGCCGGCACCTACGGCCTGTGCGAGAAGTGCTCAGCTCCCATCGGCGAGGCACGGCTCGAGGCGATGCCCGCTGCTCGCTACTGCATCAACTGCGCGGACTGAAGCCAAGCCGACCGGGCGCCCGCCCGACGCGCCCCTACCCTCGGATCTCGTGAGCTCCCTAGCCATCAGCATCACCCTGGTGGCTGCGCTGATCCCGTCGGTCATCCTTCACGAGATTGCCCATGGGCTGACCGCCTACCGGTTCGGTGATCCCACCGCCCGAAACGCCGGGCGGTTGACGCTCAACCCCCTCCGGCACCTCGACCCGTTCGGCTCGATCATCCTGCCGGCCATACTGGCCTTCAGCTCGTTCGGGATCTTCGGGTACGCCAAGCCCGTGCCGGTGAATCCGCGGCTGATGCGACATCCCCGGAACCACAGCCTGCTGGTCAGCCTGGCCGGGCCGGCCGCCAACATCGTCATCGCCGTGATGGCAGCGGGTGTCACCCGGCTGCTGACACCCGAGTCGACGCCGTGGTTCGTTGCCGTCTACGTGGGCTTCGTGAACTCCATCCTTGCTGCCTTCAACCTCCTCCCCATCCCCCCGCTCGACGGATCGGCGATCGTCGAACGGCTGCTGCCCCGGCCCTGGTGGCCGGCCTGGCTCCGCCTGCGCCGCTACTCGATGGGACTCCTCCTGATCTTCCTGCTCGCCGTGCCCGGGGTGCTGAGCCCCGTGTTCGAAGGCGCCATCGGCCTGTGGTTCGAGCTGCTGTGACTGCCAACCCGCCACCGGTCTCCCATCCCCTCACCGCCACCCACCTGGCCCACCTCGCCCGACGCCTCGGTGGTCTGGTCATCCCCCGGGGGCCCGGCTCGGGGGATGAGGCCTGGGTCGGTGGCATCCTCACCGATGCCGAGCACCACCTGTGGCTTCGGATGGGACGCGCCGACCGGCGCCAGGCCGTGGCCGGCGCACGCCAGGTCGCTCGGGCCCTGGGAGGCGACGCCACTTCGGCGGTGTTGGCGGCCGCCCTGCTCCACGATGTCGGCAAGCTCGACGCCGGTCTCGGTGTGTACGGGCGGGTGGTGGCCACCCTGTGCGGGATGGTCGCCAGCGCCGAGACCATCGACGACTGGCGTCGGAGTCGGGGGTTCATCCGCCGGGTCGGCCTGTACCTCCAGCACCCGCGCCTGGGCCGCGAGATGCTGGCGCTGGCGGGGTCCGATCCCCTCACCGTGGCCTGGGCCGCCGAGCACCACCTCCCGCCCGACCAGTGGACCATCCCTCGCCCCATCGCCGACGTGCTCGACGATGCCGATCGCTGATTCGATCTCAGACTCAGGCTGGCGGCAGGAGGCCGATCGCCTCCTTGGCCCGGCTCAGGGTGGTGGCAGCGACCTCTGACGCCTTGGCCGCACCCTTGGCCAGCAGGCGACTGGTCTCCGCGGGATCTGCGGCCAGCGTGGCGTACCGGGCCTGGACCGGCTCCACCAGGGCGACAACGGCATCAGCGGTGTCGGACTTCAACGGTCCATACCGGGTGTACTGGCCGGCCAGGTCCTCGGGTGACCGTCCGGTTGCCGCTCCGAGGATGGCCAACAGGTTCGACACTCCGGGCTTGGAATGCCGATCGAATCGGACCTCGGCGTCGTTGTCGGTCACAGCCCGTTTGATCTTCTTGGCGATCGTCGAGGGATCCTCCAACAGCAGGACCGTCCCCTGGGGAGAATCCTCGCTCTTGCCCATCTTCCGGCTCGGGTCCTGGAGGTCCATGATCCGGGCGCCGACGGTCGGGACGGCGGCGTCGGGCACGATGAACGTGTCGCCGTAGCGGCTGTTGAACCGGATGGCGATGTCGCGGGTGAGCTCGAGGTGCTGGACCTGGTCGTCACCGACGGGGACTCGGTCGGCGCCGTAGACCAAGATGTCCGCCGCCATCAGCGCCGGGTAGGTGAACAGGCCGGCGGACACGAAGTCGTGACCTGTGCTTTTGTCCTTGAACTGTGTCATGCGCCGGAGCTCACCGAACGCCACGTTGCACTCCATGAGCCAGGCCAGCTCGGTGTGCTCGGGCACGTGGCTCTGGATGAACAGGGTGCAGACCGCCGGGTCGAGCCCCACCGCCAACAGCGTCTGTGCCTGCTCGAGAGTGAGCTGGCGCAGCTCGGCGGGGTCGTGAGGGACGGTCAGGGCATGCAGGTCGACGACGCAGTAGAAGCTGTCGTGGTGGTGCTGATCGTCCACCCAGCCAGCGAGCGCGCCCAGGTAGTTGCCCAAGGTGACCTGACCGGTGGGCTTGATGCCCGACAGCACGCGCGTCATGGCGGGCGAGGGTAGCCAACCCGGTCGAGGACCCCCAGACCATTCGCGGTGCGGAGGGGGGCGGCGAATACGCTGTTGCGATGGCCGTCGAGGTCTCCACCCCCGTGTTCCAAGGTCCGTTCGACCTGCTGCTGGACCTGATCCTGCGCGACACCGTCGACCTCTACGACGTCTCGTTGTCGACCATCGTCGACGCCTATCTGGCCGAGGTCGAACGGTTGGGCCGGCTCGACCTCGAGATCGCCACCGAGTTCCTCCTCATCGCCGCTGTACTCGTCGAGCTCAAGACCAAACGGCTGCTCCCCATCGACGACGACATCGACCTCGACGACGAGCTGGGTCTGTGGGAGGAGCGCGACCTGCTGCTGTCCCGCCTGCTCGAGTGCAAGACGTTCAAGGACGCAGGGCGCGAGCTCCGGCGACTCGCCGACCTCGGTGGGCGTGTCGCCCCCCGGCTCGCCGGCCCTGAGGACCACTTCCTCCATCTCGCCCCCGACGTGTTGGAACGCGTGGAGCCCCACGACCTGCGCTCGGCCTTCCTCCGGGCCATGGTCCCCAGGCCTGAGCCGCGCGTGTCGCTCGAACACATCACGATCATCCGGGCCAGCGTCACCGACGCCGTCGCCGAGCTGCTCGACGAGCTGCCCCGCGCCGGCCGCCTGTCGTTCCGCGCCATCTGCGCCGGACTCGTCGACCGCATCGAGGTGGTGGTCCGCTTCCTCGCCCTGCTCGAGCTCTACAAGCAGGACTACGTCGACCTGCGCCAGGCGTCCTCGTTCGGTGAGCTGGTGGTGGTGTGGACCGGCGGCGCCGAGGTGCCGCCCGCGGCGGACCTCGTCGGGGCGGAGGCCTATGACGGCTGACGCCGGCGACCTCGACCGCGCCCTCGAGGCGCTTCTCATCGTCGCAACCGAGCCGGCCGGCGAGAGCCTGTTGGCGCAGCTGCTCGAGGTCAGCGCCTCGGAGGTCCGCAACCGCTGCGAGATCCTCGCCGCCCACTACGCGGCCACCGACCGAGGATTCGAGCTGGTCCGGGTGGCGGGAGGGTGGCGCGTCCAGAGCCATCCCGACTGCGCGTCCTATGTCGAGCGCTTCGTGCTCGAGGGTCAATCGGCGCGCTTGTCGGCCGCCGCGCTCGAGACGCTGGCCATCATCGCCTACAAGCAGCCGATCAGCCGGGGCCAGATCGCTGCCATCCGAGGGGTCAATGTGGACGGCGTGATTCGCAGCCTCACCCAGCGGGGCTACGTGGTGGAGATGGGTCGCGACCCGAGCCCGGGGAACCCCGCCATGTTGGGCACCACCTCCAAGCTGCTCGAGCGGCTCGGTCTCGACGCGCTCGAAGACCTGCCGCCGCTGGGCGAGTTCGTCCCCGGGGCCGATGTGGTCGAGGCGCTCGAACACGGCCTCCGCCTCGACACGGGGCCGGCCGACGACGGGCTGGCCGACGACGCGGTGCCGGCCGTTTCGGAGTGACTGCCGCCTCCGGCGGCGACGGCGGGCGTGTCCGCCTCCAGAAGCTGCTCGCCCGGGCCGGCTACGGGAGTCGCCGAGTGTGCGAGGAGCTCATCGAGGGCGGTTCGGTCACCGTGAACGGGTCCGTCGCCCAGCTCGGCGACCGGGCTGATCCCGCCGTCGACCGCATCGAGGTCGACGGGGCCCTGGTTGCGGCCGACACCGATCTCGTCTACCTGCTGCTCAACAAGCCCGCCGGCGTCGTCACCACCGCATCGGACCCCCACGGGCGCCGAACCGTCATCGATCTCGTACCGTCGGACCCCCGTGTGTTCCCGGTCGGCCGGCTCGACGCAGACACCGAGGGGTTGCTCGTGGTCACCAACGACGGCGAGCTCGCCCATCGCATCACCCACCCCTCGTTCGGTCTCGACAAGGAGTACCTGGCTCACGTGGCTGGCCGCCCGTCGGCCGGAGCGCTTCGTTCGCTGCGCCAGGGTGTCGAGCTCGACGATGGGCTCACCGCTCCTGCCAAGGTGGCTGCGGTCGGCCCCGATCTGCTGCGCATCACGATCCACGAAGGCCGCAACCGCCAGGTGCGGAGGATGTGCGAGGCCGTCGGCCACCCAGTCCTCCGTCTCGTCCGCACCCGCATCGGCCCCATCGGTGACCGCCAGCTTGGTCCGGGAGCGTGGCGCCTGCTCACCGCGGACGAGATCAGGGCCCTCAGCGAAGCCGTCGCCACGTAGGATCGCCGGTCGTGCCACGGAAGCTGGCCGCGCTGCGCGGCGCCACCACCCTCGACGAGGACACCGCCGCGCAGATGGAGGCGCGCGTACAAGAGCTGCTGCCGCTGATGCTCGAGGGCAACGACGTCGAGCACGACGACGTGATCTCGGTCATCTTCACCGCCACCGACGATCTGCACTCCACCTTCCCGGCCACTGCCGCCCGGTCGATCGGGTTCGGCGACGTCCCGCTCATCTGTGCCCGTGAGCTCGACATCTCCGGTGGTGCGCGGCGATGTGTGCGGGTCCTCATGCACATCAGCACCGAGCGCGACCGCTCAGACCTGCACCACGTCTACCTCCACGGTGCCGTGGGGCTGCGCGATGATCTCCCCGGCTGAGCCGCGTCGTGCCGCCATCGTGGGCACGGGTCTGATCGGCGGCTCGGTCGGCCTGGCCCTCCGACGCCAGGGTTGGTGGGTCACAGGCGTCGATCACGACGAGGCCCGGGCCGCACGCGCCGCTGAGCTCGGCGCCCTCGACGAGGTGGGTGAGGTGGCGGGGGCCGACGTGGCCGTCATCGCCACGCCGGTGGGCGCGGTGGTGGACGCGGCGCGCGCGGCCCTCGACGCCGGCGTACCGGTGGTCACCGATGTGGGCAGCGTGAAGGCCCCCATCACCGAGACGCTGGCCGATCCCCGCTTCGTGGGGGGCCACCCGATGGCGGGCAGCGAACAGGAAGGGATCGAAGGAGCCGACCCCGACCTCTTCCGGGGCGCCACCTGGGTGCTCACACCCGACGAGAACACCGCCCCGGCCGCCTTCGCCATCGTGGGGGGCATGGTGCGTTCCCTGGGCGCGGAGGTCATCGCCGTGCCCCCGGCCGCCCATGACCGGCTGGTGGCCATGGTCAGCCATGTTCCCCACCTCACCGCCGCCACCCTCATGAGCCTGGCATCGGAGCGGGCGGATGAGCACCGGGCGCTGCTTCGTCTGGCCGCCGGCGGCTTTCGTGACATGACCCGCATCGCCGCCGGACACCCTGGCATCTGGCCCGACATCTGCTCGGCCAACGGGACGGCCATCGCCGAGGTGTTCGACGACCTCATCGCCGCCCTCCAGCGCACCCGCGACCTGGTAGCTGCCGCCGACCGTCGCGGCCTGCTCGACGCGCTCGAGGCAGCGCGAACGGCCCGGGTGAACCTTCCCGCCCGGGGTGTCACCGAAGGTCCGATGGCGGTCGTGCGGGTACCGGTGCCCGACCGTCCCGGGGTGCTGGCCGAGGTGACCACGTTGGCGTCGGAGCTTGAGGTCAACATCGCCGACATCGAGATCGCCCATTCGGCCGAGGGCGAGGCCGGAGTGCTGATCGTGGTGGTCCCCGCCGCGGCCAGCGAGCGCCTGGTGAGCGGTCTGGTTGCCCGTGCCTACCGACCGTCCACCACGCGGCTCGACACCGACGAATCGTGAGCCAACCACGCCACGTCGACCCGGTACCGGGACCGGTGGACGCCACCGTGGTGGTGCCCGGTTCGAAGAGCGTCGCCAACCGGGCACTGGTCTGCGCCTTGTTGGCCGAGGGAGCGTCGGTGCTCGAGGACGTACCCGACGGCGACGACACCGACGCCATGGTGGATGCGGTTTCGGTCCTCGGTCGCTCGGTGGTTCGGGACGGCGACGTGGTCGCCATCGAAGGCTCTGGCAGCCGGCCCCGCACCGCCGGAGCGGTGATCGACGCCCGCCAAGCGGGGACGGTGGGCCGGTTCCTGGCCGGAGTGCTGGCCATCGGCGACGGGCCCGCCACCCTCGACGCCGACCCGCAGCTGCGGGAGCGCCCCATGGGGCCGCTGTTCGACGTCCTCCGAACCCTCGGCGCCACCGTCGAGCCGGCCGCCGGCGCCGGAGCACCTCGGCCGGAGCACCTCCCCGTCGTCATCACCCCGCCTGACGTGATCGCCGGGGGCAGAGTCGAGCTGCCGGGCCACGTCTCGAGCCAGTTCCTGACCGCGCTGATGCTCGTCGCTCCGCTCACCGTCGCCGGTCTCGAGATCACGCTCACGTCACCGCTCGTGTCCCGTCCCTACGCCGAGCTCACGGCGCGAGTGATGGCGGCCTTCGGTGTCGAGGTCGAGGTAGGGGATGCCATGGTGGTCGTTCCGCCGGGCACCTACGCCGACGCTCGGTTCGCCATCGAACCTGACGCCTCCTCGGCGTCGTACTTCTGGGCGTTGGGCGCGGTGAGCGGGGGCCGCTGCTCGGTGGCTGATCTGACGCGCGATGCGTGGCAGGGCGACGTGGCGGTTCTCGACGTGTTCGAGCGTATGGGTGCCACCGTGGTCGAGAGCGGGGTGTCGACGGCGGTGGAGGGTCCTCCTGTCGGCGATCTCCGGGCCGTCGACGTCGATCTCTCCGACATCAGCGACACCGCGCCCACCGTGGCCGCGGTGGCCGCCGTCGCCTCCGGCACCAGCCGTCTTCGGGGCATCGGGTTCATCCGCGGCAAGGAGAGCGACCGCATCGGCGCCGTCGTCGATCTGCTCGCCGCGGCCGGAGTCGAGGCCCGCGAGCATGAGGACGGGCTCGACATCGTGGGCCGGGCCGGGCGTGCCGCCGGTGGCCGGGTGGCCGTCCACGACGATCACCGGCTGGCCATGAGCGCCGCGGTGCTCGGCGCGGCCAGCGTCGACGGGGTCACCGTCGACCGACCCGAGTGCGTTGCCAAGACGTTCCCGACGTTCTGGAAGCTGTGGGATCGGGTTACCCGGACGGCCCGTCTCCCCGGTGTGTAGTGCTGTGGATCGCGCTCTGCAACGATGACGCCGTGAGTGACCCCGTCACAGATGAAGCCCTCGCCTCGGTGGTCGCCATCGATGGACCGGCGGGCACCGGCAAGAGCACGGTGGCCCGGCGGGTGGCCGAGGTCGTCGGCCTCGACTACCTCGACACCGGTGCCATGTACCGGGGCATCACCTTCGCGGCGCTGCGGACGGGCGTCGATCCCGATGACCGCCCGGCGATGGCGAACCTGGTCACCCAGGTCGAGGTGACGGTGACGGTCGAAGGCATCACGGTGGACGGAACCGATGCCAGCATCGAAATCCGCGGCCCCGAGGTCACGCGGGCGGTCAGTCTGGTGGCCGCCAACCCCGAGGTGAGAGCCGAGCTGGTCAGCCGTCAGCGGGAGTGGATCCACCGGCGGGGTGGCGGTGTGCTGGAAGGTCGCGACATCGCCACCGTCGTTGCCCCGCAAGCTCGGGTGAAGGTGTTCCTCACCGCCGACGCCGTCGTGCGGGCCCAGCGACGAGGTGACGAGGTTCGCAACCTCGACTACGAGGAGGTGGCCGCCGACCTGGCTCGTCGCGATGCGCTCGACCAGGGCCGCGACGTCGCGCCGCTTGTTGCCGCCGACGGCGCCGTGGTCATCGACACCACCGATCTCGACATCGAGGACGTGGTCGACCAGGTGGTGGCGTTGTGGCGACTGCGGGAGCGGTCGGCGTGAGCGGATCGGTCGGTCACGCCACCTCTCTCGCCAGCCGTGCCCTCTACCAGGTGGCCAGGGTACTGCTGTGGGTCATCGCCAAGGTCTACTGGCGGATGACCATCTCGGGTAGGGAGCACATCCCCGCATCGGGGCCGTACATCGTGGCCCCGGTTCACCGGTCTATCGTCGACTCGCTGGTGATCTGCGCCGTCACGCGCCGTCGGCTTCGCTACATGGGCAAGGCCGAGCTGTGGAAGCCGGGCGCCGTGTCGTGGTTCCTCTACTCCCTTGGCGGGTTCCCCGTGCGCCGGGGTGGCGCTGACCGCGAGGCGCTGCGTCGCTGCATCGAGGTCATCGAGATGGGGGAGCCACTCGTGATCTTCCCCGAGGGCACACGGCAGAGCGGGGAGCTGGTGCAGGAGCTGTTCGAAGGCGCCTCGTTCGTTGCCGCCCGCACGGGTGTACCCATCATCCCCGTCGGCATCGGCGGGAGCGAGGCCATCATGCCCAAGGGGTCGAAGATGATCCGACCCGGCCGCATCCACCTCGAGATCGGTCCACCGATCCCGGCGCCGGCGGTCCCAGACGGCGGTCGAGCACCCCGCCGGGCAATCGCCGAAACGACTGAGCACCTGTACCGCGATCTCCAGGTCTTGTTCGACTCGGCCCGGCGCCGCGTCGGGTCCGGCCCCTGATGGGTAGCCCCTCCCGGGGCTGTTGGCGCGTCGTCGTGGCCGCGGTCCTGTTGCTGCCGGCGTGCTTCGGAGGCGGGCGGGCGCTGGCGCTCGAGGTGTGGTTCACCGAGGCTGAGGGGCCCGTCCGTCAAGCGCTGGAGGAGGCGATCCGCTCCTTCAACGAGGACCACGACGACGTCACTGCCCTGTTGCGCGTCCTCCCCGACGGCGACTACGACGAACAGGTCGCCGATGCCGCGGCCAACGACCGGCTTCCGGGCGTGATCTGGGTCGATCAAGCCTCGCTGGCCGCGGCCCGTGACCATGTGCGACCCGTCGATGAGCTCCTGGCCGGGACCGACCTCGCATCGACGATCCCGGCCGCCCAGTCCTTCGTCCGTCAGGGTGACCGGATGGTCGCCGCCCCGGTCTGGCTGGAGCTGCCAGTGCTGGTCGTCGATCGTGTCGCGCTGACGAGCGGAGGCGAGGCCCTCCCGGCGGGGGCGACCCGGAGGTGGGACATCCCGACCTTCGCCGCCGTCATTGCTGCCACGGCAGCGCGCCGGGGACCGATCGGATCTGCGGTCTCTCCCGTCGTGTCCTACCCCGCCGACGAGCGGGAGCGGACGCTCGTTCTCACGCAGCTCCTCGCCGGAGGCTCGCCTACAGGTCGGGTGCCCTCGCCGGGGGAGATCGACGCCTTCGTCGTCGCCGCCGGTCCGTTTTCGGAGTGGCTCACGCTCGGCTTGATGGGCCCAGCCGACCCGGCCCAGCCGTCGCCGTTCTCCTTCTCCACGACAGGCGGCATCCCCGCCGCCGAGGCGCGGATGGGTGACGAGATGGCCGTGGTGGCGGTACCCGGCTGGTCGGCCACCAGCGTTGCCGATGTGGGAGCGTGGGCCATCACCACCGTTGGCTCCGATGAGCAGGCGGCGGTGGCCGTGCTCCTCGAGTTCTTGCTGTCGGCCCGGGTCACTGGACCGCTCGTGGACGCCTCCGGTCATGTGCCCGCCCGCCGGCGAGACCTCGACGCATCGAGCCGCTACGGGGTCTCCCCGGACGTGGGGACCTTGCGATCACTGGTGCATGACGGCTCGGTCACACCGATGCCGCCGCCAGGTGTGACCGGATGGCGCGACCTTTGGTCGACGCTGGTCCCTGACCTCATGGGCGGTAGCGGACTGGCTGTGACCCTGGAGACTGAGGCCCTGGAGAGCTGAGGAGACGTCAGAGGTTCTTCGGCATGGCGAAGACCTGGCGAACCCGCGGCTCGAAGTGGCTGAGGGGGAGCGTGTCGTAGTCGGGGTCGAACGCGGTCTGGTCCCATTCGTCGGCGAATCGCTCGGCCAGCTCGTAGGACGGATGGCCCTGGTGCTGATCGCGGGCGGCGGGATCGCCGCCGATGTACCCGTAGTAGTGGCGGCCCTGGAAGTCCTGGTGGACCTCGATCATCCATGTCACCTCGGGCCGGACGTAGGGGCGCAGGATCTCAGCGGCGATGCGTGGGTGGTTGAACACCGAGACCACCTTGCCGATGTCATGGCACAGCGCGGCGACCACGATCTCGTCGTCGGCGCCATCCCGCTCGGCGCGGCTGGCCGTCTGGCACACGTGGGTGAGCTGGTCGACGGCGAAGCCGTCGGTGATCTCCTCGAGCTGGCGGAGCATGTCTAGAACCTGCTCGGCCACTCGGGGCTGGTTCTTGATGGTCTCGCTGGAGATCGTCGCCCACTGCTCGGCGTTCGACTCGTCCATGCGGGTGAAGGTGGAAGCCATGTTCTCCATGATCGCACGTCAGGTGGCGAGCGCCTCCAACATGTCGGACGCGGCGACATCGCGGTCGCGCGATGCCACGCCGCTCGGCGGCCGACCCAGGCCGACGGCCACGGCGGCGTCGAGCCCGGCGACGAGGTCGCGCAGCTCGCGGGGGAGAGGGAAGTACTCCGTCTCCTGGGTGACCGACACCTGCCGCACACCCTGAGCCGGGGCGAGCCGGTCGATCACATCGCGTACGAGATCTTCGGGCGCCGAGGCACCCGCGGTGACCCCGACGACACCGCTGAGGTCATCGGGGACCTCGTCGGGGCCCTCGACCCGCACAACGCGAGGGCATCCGGCGTCGGCAGCCACGCGGGTCAGGGCGACGGTGTTGGAGGAGTTGGCCGATCCGATCACCACGATGGCGTCGGCCTCGCCGGCCACCTCGGTGAGTGCGGCCTGGCGGTTGGTGGTGGCGAAGCACAGGTCGCTGCGGCCCGGCATCCACAGGTCGGGCCACCGTTCCTGCGCCGCAGCCAGCACACCGGCCCAGTCGTTGTGGCTGAGCGTGGTTTGAGCCACGAGCGCCACCGCGCCGCCGCGCTCGTCGAGGTCGCCGAGCGCTTCGACGTCGGACGGCGACTCGACCAGGCGGATGCTGTCGGGGGCGACAGCCATGGTGCCCACCGCCTCGTCGTGGCCCTCGTGACCCACGTAGACGATGGTGAAGCCCTTGCCGGCGCGGGTCTTCACCTCGTGATGGACCTTGGTGACGAGGGGGCAGACGGCATCGACGACGACACCACCGTTGGCCCGGGCCGCGGCTACCACCGCAGGTGCCGAGCCGTGCGCAGACAACATCAACGGTGAGCCCTCAGGGACGTCGGCGATGTCATCGACGAAGACCACACCGTGGGACCGGAAGCGGTCGACCACCACCCGGTTGTGGACGATCTCGTGGTAGCAGTACACGGGCGGATCGAACAGCCGGACCATCCAGGCCAGGGCCTTGATGGCCATCTCGACTCCCGCGCAGAACCCGCGGGGGTCGGCCACCAGCACCTGCTCGACGTGCACATCGAAATGCTAGATGCGGCCGAGCACCGGTACCATTCGGGCTCATGTCGGTGGCCCGCGTGGTGTCAGTGGCGCCGGGCTCGCCTGCCGCGGACGCCGGAGTGGTTCCCGGTGACGAGATCGTCGCCGTGGAAGGTTGCGCGCCCCGCGACGTGCTCGAGTACCGCCTGCTCACCGACGACGCTGACGTCAGCCTCGACCTCCGCCGCGGCGGCATGGACCTCACCGTCGACATCGCCAAGCGAGCGGGCGTGCCGCTCGGGGCTGAGCTCGAGTCGGCGGTGTTCGATCGGGTCCGTACGTGCGACAACCACTGCGACTTCTGCTTCATCTTCCAACTTCCCAAGGGCATGCGCTCCAGCTTGTACATGCGCGACGACGATTACCGGCTCAGCTTCCTCTACGGGAACTTCACCACCCTCACCAGGTTCACCGAGCTGGACCTCGAACGGGTCATCACCGAGGGCCTGTCGCCCCTTCACGTGAGCATCCACAGCACGGACCCCGAGCTACGCGCCGAGCTGGTGAGCAACCCTCGGGGGGCCACGAGCCTGCGCTGGCTGTCAGCGCTCCTCGATGCCGGCATCGCCGTTCACGGCCAGGTCGTCGTGTGCCCGGGCGTCAACGACGGCGACCGCCTCGACGAGACCCTGGCCGGGGTCCTCGATCGCTACAGCGAGCTCGCGTCGCTCTGCGTCGTCCCGCTCGGTGTCAGCCGCCACAGCACGGCGACCAACATGCGAAGCCACACCATGGCCGAGGCCCAGCGGGTCATCGACCAGGTGGAGAGCTGGCAGGAGACGTTCCGAACCGTGCTGGGTCGTCGCCTGGTGTGGGTGGCCGACGAGTACCACCTGATGGCCCGCCGGCCGCTACCGGATCTCGATGTCTACGAAGGATGCCCCCAGCACGAGAACGGGGTGGGCATGTGGGCGACCCTCGCCGCTGAGTTCCGTGGTGAGCTGGAGTCGGTCAGCGGTCCGGCGTCGGGCTTCTTCTCGTGGGTCGACGGTGCCCCGGCCGAGGGCTACCGGGCGCCCCGCACCTGCGGTCCCGATGCTGAGGCCGCGTCGGCCAAGGCAGGGTCGGCCGAGGCGGTGCCGGTGTCGATCAGCCGACGTGGCGCCCCAGCCACGGTCCTCACGGGCGAGTACGCGGCGTCCTTGCTTCAGGACCTCCTGAGTGGTGAGGGCCGTGACGATGTCGAGGTGCTGGCCGTTCCCAACCACTTCTTCGGCGGCAACATCGCCGTCGCCGGGCTCCTCACCGGAGCCGATCTCGCCCGAGCGCTCCACGGCGCCGACCCCACTCGCCGCCACCTTCTTCCCGACGTCTGCCTGAGTGGCGGGAGGTTCCTCGATGGGCTCGAGCCTGTCGATCTCCCCGTCCCCGTCGAGATCATCCCCACCGATGGCCGCGCGCTCCGTGCCGCGCTGTCCTGACCCGATGGCTGTCCCTTGAGCACACCTGTCGTCGTCATCGCCGGCCGTCCCAACGTGGGCAAGTCCACGTTGGTCAACCGCATGCTCGGGCGTCGGGAGGCGATCGTCGCGGAACAACCCGGGGTCACCCGCGACCGCAAGCGGGTCGAGATCGAGTGGACGGGCCACACCATGGTGGTGGTCGACACCGGCGGATGGATGGTGGGCGGCGACACCCTCGATGCCAAGGTCAGCGGGCAGGCCGAGCGGGCCATGGCCGAGGCGGATCTGGTGCTGCTGGTCGTGGACGTGTCGGTCGGTGTCACCGACGACGACGAGGCCATCGCCGCCATCGCCCGCCGGGCCGGTACCCCCGTCGTGGTGGTGGTGAACAAGTGCGACGACACGAGCCACGATGCCCACATCTGGGAGTTCACCCGCCTGGGCCTGGGCGATCCGTTCGCCCTGAGCGCGCTGCACGGCCGCAACACCGGCGATCTCCTCGATGCCGTCGTGGCCGCCCTCCCGGCTCCCCAGGAGGACGAGACCCGAGATCCGGACCACGGCGACGACGCCGAGGACGGGATCCCCTCCGTCGCCGTCGTGGGCCGACCCAACGTGGGCAAGTCCACGCTGTTCAACCGGCTGGTGGGCGACGAGCGGTCGATCGTTCACGACCTTCCCGGCACCACCCGTGACTCCATCGACACCATCGTCGAGACCGAGGAGGGCCCGATCCGGTTTGTCGACACCGCCGGGATGCGGCGCCGGGCCCGGCGCAACGAGGCCACCGAGCGGTTCTCGACCGTGCGCGCCCTGGCCTCCGTCGACCGGGCCGATGCCGCGCTGCTGGTGATCGACTCGACGGTGGGCGTCACCCACCAGGACCAGCGTCTCGCCGAACGGGTGGATGCGTCGGGCTGTCCCATCGTCGTGCTCCTCAACAAATGGGAGATGCTCGATGCCGAGGCCCGTCTCGACGTCATGGCCCAGCTCGGTGATCGGCTGCGATTCCTGTCCTATGCGCCGGTCCTCAAGATCAGTGCCCTCACCGGCAAGGGTGTGCATGAGCTCGTTCCGGCGCTGGGCGAGGCCGTCGACCAGTACCGCACGCGGGTCCCCACCGCGGAGCTCAACCGCGTGATCCGTGACGCTCAAGCTGCTCACCCCGCACCCGCTGGGGTAAGGGTGCTGTACGCCACCCAAGGGGCCACCGACCCGCCGACCATCACGCTCTTCGCCAGTCGTCAGCTCCCTCGGACCTACATCCGCTACCTCGAAGGCCGCATCAGAGACCACTTCGAGCTCGACGCGACCCCCATCAAGCTGCGGGTGCGCCGCCGGGGTGAGTGAGATGTCGCTTACCACCCCCCTTCTCCTCGTCGCCTCCCTGGCCTGCGCGGTCGGTGGTGTCGTGTGGGGAGTGTCGGCCCGGCGACTGCACCGTGTGTGGCGGCGGATCGACGACGGGTCCGACGGAGATGCCGCATTTCTGGCCGCCGCCGCGGTGCGTCGGGAGGTGCACGCCACCAGCCTCTACGTGGTCGGGGCGGTGATCGCGGCGGCGGGAGCGGCGGGCGGAGCGGCGGTGGCCGCGGTGGCGTCGTTGTCGCTGGCGGCGCCGGTTGCCGTCAGCGTGCTGCACGGCCGCCGTTCGGCTGAGGAGGCGCGTCGGGTCGAGGGGCGGAGCCGGGTCGAACGGCGAGCACTGGAGGTGCTGGCCCAGGAGGAATCGGCGCCGAGGCGGTGGGCGGCACGGTTGGCACCCGAGCAGCTTCCCGACCTCGAGGGCTTCGCGGTGGGTGCGGTGTACCGGGCGGGCACGGGCATGATGGCCGGCGACTTCTACGACCTGTTCCGCACTGCTCCGCACCGGCTCGTAGCGGTCATCGGCGACGTCACCGGACACGGCATCGAGCCCTCCATCACCGCCTTCCAGACGAAGTACCTGCTCCGGGTGTTCAGCGAGCAGTACCGGGATCCGGGCCAGGCCCTCACCGAGCTCAACCGGCGGCTGTCGGCGCTCGGGCGGCCCGAGGAGCTCGTCTCGCTGTGCGTGGCGGTGTTCGACACCAATGCCGGCACGCTGAGATACGCCTCAGCCGGCCATCCTCCCTCGTGGCTGTGGCACGATCGAGAAGCTCGCCCGCTCCCTGCCACCGGGCCGCTCCTCTCGCTCGACCCTGAGGCCGATTTCTCCAGCCGGGAGCTCCCACTCGACGTCGGCGACCTGCTGGTTCTCTACACCGACGGGCTCACCGAGGCACGCGACGGCGCCCAGATGTTCGGTGAAGATCGGGTTGGAGCCACGGTCCGGAAGGGTCCCAACACCGCACCCCAGAAGCTGGTCGAGCAGCTCCTGGCCAGCGCCGAGGCCTTCGCGTCGGAGCCCATCGCCGACGACGTTGCCATCATGGCAGTGCGTCGCGTATGAGTGACGGTACGGTTCGGTCGGTGGACGTCCACAGAGCACTCGAGCGAGCTCGCAAGGGCAACTGGGAGAAGGCCAAGGCCAAGTTGACCGCCCAGAACAAGCTGTTCGTCCGGGATCGGATCGACCTGCTCTTCGACCACGGCACCTTCACCGAGGACGGCCTGCTGGCCAACGCCGCGGCCGGGGATCTGCCCGCCGACGGTGTGGTGTGCGGCCATGGGCTCGTCGATGGGCGGCCGGCTCTCGTCGTCGCCAACGATCCGGGAGTGAAGGCCGGCTCGTGGGGCGCCCGCACCGTGGAGAAGATCATCCGCACCACCGAGCGGGCCTATGCGGAAGACCTGCCCATCGTGTGGCTGGTCGACTCGGCGGGGGCCCGCATCACCGACCAGGTGCAGCTGTTCGCCGGTCGCCGGGGCGCCGGCCGCATCTTCCACAACCAGATCAAGCTGTCCGGACGCGTACCCCAGGTGTGCTGCCTGTTCGGGCCCTCAGCGGCGGGCGGCGCCTACATTCCCGCCTTCTGCGACATGGTGATCATGGTCGAGGGCAACGCGTCGATGTACCTCGGATCGCCGCGCATGGCTGAGATCGTCGTTGGGGAGCACACAACCCTCGAGGAGATGGGTGGCGCCCGCATGCACTGCACGGTGTCGGGCTGTGGCGACGCGCTGGTCTCCGACGATCGCCAGGCGATCGACACCGCCCGCTGGTACCTCTCGTACCTGCCCCGCCACTGCGACGACGATCCTCCGTTCGACGTCCCCGCCGAGCCGGTCACCACGCTCACGGTCGACGTCATCCCCGTCGAGGATCACCACGGCTACGACGTACACCGGGTGATAGACGGTCTGGTCGATGCCGGTTCCTTCTTCGAGATCAAGGCCCTCTTCGCTCCCGAGATCACCACCGGATTCTCCCGCATCGACGGTCGCCCGGTGGGCATCGTCGCCAACAACCCGATCCACAAGGGCGGCGTGCTGTTCAACGACTCGGCCGACAAGGCGGCACGGTTCGTCTGGCTGTGCGACGCCTTCGGGTTGCCGTTGGTCTTCCTCGCCGACGTACCCGGATTCATGATCGGCAAGGAAGTGGAGCGGATGGGAATCATCCGCCACGGCGCCAAGATGATCACCGCGGTGTCCGAAGCCACGGTGCCCAAGATCTCCGTCGTGCTTCGCAAGGCCTACGGCGCGGGCCTGTACGCGATGGCGGGTCCGGCGTTCCATCCGGTGGCCACCCTCGCCCTGCCGTCGGCCAGGATCGCGGTGATGGGGCCCGAGGCGGCGGTGAACGCCGTCTACGCCAACAAGATCGCCGAGCTACCCGACGACGGTGCCCGCGCCGCGTTCGTGGAGGAGAAGCGCGAGAAGTACGAGGCCGACGTCGATCTCATCCGGCTGGCCTCGGAGCTGGTGATCGACGCCGTCATCGAGCCCGAGGACCTCCGCCAGGAGCTCATCGCCCGTCTGTCGGCCGTCGGCGGACGGCGACGGAGCTTCCCCTCGCGCCGCCACGGCGTGCCTCCGGTGTGATCCGATGCCTTGGTGTGACGGCTGCGCCCGGTACTGGACCCCACCCTCGATGAGCGAGGACGGGGGGTGCCCCACCTGCGGCTCGATCCTCGTCGCGGAGGCCGAGCCGACAACGCCGTGGCACTTCAAGCTGCTGGTGGCGTCGGCCGCCGTGTATCTCGGGTGGAGGGCGGTCCAGGGGGTTGTGTGGGTGGTCGACCACGTCGGTTGACTGGTCGACCAGCCAACGGTGCCGGGACTAGTGTCGGCCGTCCCAACGGGCAGTAGCGCAGCTTGGTAGCGCACTCGGCTGGGGGCCGAGCGGTCGCAGGTTCAAATCCTGTCTGCCCGACGGATGCGATGTCGCGGGGCATCGTTCACAGATGTCCCGCGACATCGTTCAAGTCTGATCTGGGTCTTGGCCCGGTCTTGGCCGGGTCACCCGTCGTGTGCTCATCGTGCGCCACCTACCGCGGAAGGTGGTCATGTACCATCGATCGGGCACGCAGCGCACCCAACGGTTCCCGGCCCCCCGGTAGGAGCAGATGACCGAGACGGCAATCAGCGGCGGTCATCCTCGCGTCTCCTCCGAGCCGCCGATCCTTGCCGTCAGCGGGCTCGAAGTCGTCTACAACGACGTGATCCGGGTGCTGCACGGCGTCAGCGTCGGTGTGCCCGCCGGGGCCATCGTCGCCATCCTCGGAGCCAACGGAGCTGGCAAGACCACGCTGCTGCGGGCGATCACCGGCCTGCTGGACCACCACCGGGGCGAGATCGTCAAGGGCAAGGTCTTCGTCGACGGCCACGACGTCACCCGCTCCCCGCCCAGCCAGATCGTTCGGCTCGGTGTGGCGCAGGTGATGGAGGGGCGTCGATCATTCGCCGAGCTGAGCGTCGACGACAACCTCAGAGCAGGCGCCGTCACCGTCAAGGATCGCCAGGTGGTCAAGGACCGGATGGAGCAGACCTTCGAGATGTTCCCGGTTCTCGCCGACCGACGGCGATCGATCGCCGGTTACCTCTCGGGTGGCGAGCAGCAGATGCTGGTGATCGGTCGGGCGCTGATGAGCGGGCCGCGTCTGCTGCTGTTGGACGAGCCGACCCTCGGGCTCGCTCCGCTCATCGCCCAGCAGATCGCCGGCATCATCGGCAACATCAATGCGGATGGAACCAGCGTCCTGCTCGTGGAGCAGAACGCCACCATGGCCCTGTCGCTCGCCAGTCACGGCTACGTCATGGAAACGGGCCGGATCGTGCGCGACGGCCCCGGCGACGAGCTGCTGGCCGACGAGGACATCCGTGAGTTCTACCTCGGTGTGGGTGGGGGACATTCGCGGTCCTACCGCAACGTGAAGACCTACCGGCGACGGCGTAGGTGGGCGTGATGGGCACCGATGGCGACGCCGTCCTCGACGTGTCGAGCGTCGTTCTCCAGTTCGGTGGCGTGCGGGCCCTCGACGACGTGTCGTTCGCCGTTCAACCGGGCGAGCTGTTCGCCATCATCGGACCCAATGGCGCGGGCAAGACCTCCATCTTCAACTGCCTCAACGGTGTGTACCGACCTCGAAGCGGTCGCATCAGGTTCTGCGGTCACGAGCTGGTCGGTGCCAAGCCAGCCGACATCGCCCGCCTCGGGATGGGCCGCACATTCCAGAACCTCGGCCTGTTCGCCAACCTCGACATCGTCGACAACCTCATGCTCGGCCGGCACATGCTCATGACGACCGGCTTCGTGGCCGGCATGGTGTTCGTCGGCAAGGCCCGCCGAGAGGAGCTCGAGCATCGCCACCACGTCGAGGAGATCATCGACCTGCTCGATCTGACCCCCTACCGCGGGTCGCCGGTCGGGCTGTTGCCCTACGGCGTTCAGAAGCGCCTCGAGCTGGGTCGGGTCCTGGCCATGGAGCCCAGGCTGCTGCTGCTCGACGAGCCGGCCGCGGGCATGAACCGCGAGGAGAAGGAAGACCTCGCCCGGTACCTCATCGAGATCCGCGAGGCAATGAACGTCCCGATGCTTCTGGTCGAGCACGACATGCCCTTCGTCATGGACTTGGCCGACCGGGTGATGGCGCTCGACTTCGGCAGCACCATCGCCACCGGCTCCCCAGCCGAGATCCAGTCGAACCCAGATGTCATTGCCGCCTACCTCGGAGCACCCGTATGACCGAGCACCATGGGTCGGCCACCCTTCCCGCGCTGCTGTTGCACCAAGCCGGGGTCCGGCCCACCGCGGTGGCCTACCGGCATCTCCGGCTCGGACGCTGGGAGGAGACCGACTTCGCGGCCTATGCCCGGCAGGCGGCGGCGGTCGGGCTGGGACTGGCGGCCATCGGCATCTCGGCCGGTGATCGGGTGGCCATCCACTCCGAGAACCGGCCCCAGTGGCTCCTCGCCGATCTCGGAGCGCAGGGGATCGGCGCCATCACCGTCGGGGTCTACCCCACCAGTCCGGCGTCAGAGGTCGAGTACCTGCTCGACCACTCCGCCGCCAGGGTGGTCATCGTCGAGGACGAGGAGCAGTTCGACAAGGCCTGGGAGGCTCGCCAGCGACTGCCCCAGCTGAAGCGCATCATCGTGATCGAGACCCGAGGTGTCCGGCTGCTCGACGACCCCATGGTGATGACCTTCGACGAGCTCGTCGAGCTGGGTTCTGACCGACCCGAACAGGCGTGGCGCGACCAGGTGGCGGGGCTCGACCCGGCCGCGTGCGCGGTGCTCGTCTACACGTCGGGAACCACTGGGCCCCCCAAGGGGGCGATGCTCAGCCACGCCAACCTGATGGCCAGCGCCCGCGACGTGAGCGGTGCTTACGACGCCGGCCCCGGCGACGAGGTGCTCAGCTATCTCCCGCTGTGCCACATCGCCGAGCGCCTGTTCTCGGTCATGTCGGCGCTGTGGACCGGATACACGGTGAACTTCGGAGCCGGCGGTGATGCACTGGCCGAGGACCTGAGAGCGGTCCAGCCCACCATCCTGCTCGGAGTTCCTCGCATCTGGGAGCGCATGCTGGCCGGGGTGCAGATCCGGTTGCAGGACGCCAGCCGGATCAAGAAGGCGGTCTACGCCGTCGCCCACCGTCTCGGTTCCACCGCCGCCAGCGCGGCGCTGGGCGGGGCTCCCTCCGTCTCGAGCCGCGTCGGGGCCCGGGTGGCGTGGATGCTGGCCATGCGGAGCCTCCGCTACAAGCTGGGGCTCGGCCGGCTCCGCGTCCCCATCTCGGGTGCGGCGCCGATCGCTCCCCAGGTCCTCGAGTTCTTCTGGGCCATGGGCGTGCCCATCCGGGAGGGCTATGGCCAGACCGAGAACACCGCCGTGTGCACCTACACGCCTCCCGATGGCGTCCGCATCGGCACGGTCGGCCGAGCCCTGCCCGGTGTGGAGATTCGCATCGCCCGAGACGGTGAGATCCTCACCCGTTCCGATGGTGTGTTCATGGGGTACCTCGATGATCCCGAAGCGACCGCCGAGACGGTGGATGCCGACGGTTGGCTCCACACCGGTGACGTCGGCGAGCTCGGCGAGGACGGCTATCTCACCATCACCGACCGCAAGAAGGACATCATCATCACCGCGGGCGGCAAGAACATCAGTCCATCGGAGATCGAGAACCGGCTGAAGGTCTCACCCTGGGTGCGCGAGGCGGTGGTGATCGGTGATCGGCGCAAGTACCTCACCGCACTGATCGGCATCGAACCTGACATCGTCGGCGACTGGGCGGCGCGACAGGGCATCACCTACACCACCTACGAGGATCTCAGCAGCCGGCCCGAGGTGCGGGACCTGATCGACGGGTGGGTGCAGCAGGTCAACGGCGAGCTGGCCCAGGTCGAGACCATCAAGTACTTCGATCTCATCGGCAAGGAGCTGGACCACGAAGACGGAGAGCTCACCGCCACCCAGAAGGTCAAGCGCAGAAGCATCGAAGCGGCGTTCGGGGATCAGATCGAAGCGATGTACTCCAGCCGGGAGGCAACCCCGGCATGACCAAGTTCCTCCAGCTGGTGTTCGAGGGAACCGCTCTGGGTGCCGGCTATGCCCTCGTTGCTCTCGGCTTCGTCGTGATCTACCGCGCCACCGGCGTCATCAACTTCGCCCAGGGCGGGTTCGTGCTGCTTGGCGCCTACCTCACCTACAACTTCAACACCACGTGGGGCCTGCCGTTCTGGGTGTCGGTCTTCCTCGCGGTCGTGTGCGGGGCCCTGGTGGGCGCCCTGGTGGAGGCCCTGATCCTCCGTCGAATGGTGGGCCAACCCCAGTTCGCCATCATCATGCTCACCATCGGCCTGCTGTTCATCATCGACCAGATCGTGCCGTCGGTGTGGGGGTACGACGCACTCAACCTCGGCGATCCCTGGGGGCTGGACACCACCGACATCGGTGGGCTGGTGCTGAGCCACCGCAGCCTGGCCACGCTGGCCCTCGCCGCGGCCGTGCTCACCGCGTTCTTCGTGTACTTCAAGTACTCGACGATGGGAATCGCCATGCGGGCGACGGCGATCGACCAGGAAGCGGCGCTGGCGCAGGGGATCTCGGCCCGGCGGGTGTTCGCGGTGTCGTGGGCCATCGCCGGGGGTGTGGCCGCCATCGCCGGTGTCACCCAGGCCGCGGGGGCCGCCGCGCTGGCTCCCACCGTCGGTCTGGTGGCCCTGCGAGCCTTCCCGGCCATGATCCTCGGTGGCCTCGACAGCCCACCGGGCGCCGTCGTCGGCGGCGTCCTCATCGGCATCACCCAGAACCTCACTGCCGGCTACCAGCCCGACATGGCGCCGTGGCTGGGGAACAACTTCCACCTGGTCATGCCCTACGTGGTGATGGTGATCATCCTGATGGTCCGACCCTACGGGTTGTTCGGCACGCCGGAGGTGCAACGGGCATGAGAGCCACCGGCGCCGCTCCCGACCTCCACACCGACTACGCCGCCGCCCTACGGCTGGTTCCCAACTCGTGGGTGCGAACCGGAGCTGGGTTGGCGGCCCTGGCCTGGTTGGCCGGACCGCTCATCCTCTCCGACTTCTGGGTGGTCGTCCTCGGCTATGCCGGGGTGGCGGCGGTGGGTGCGCTCGGGCTCAACCTGCTCACCGGCTACACAGGCCAGGTCAGTCTCGGGCACGCGTTCTTCCTCGGCATTGGCGCCTACGTCGCCGCCCAGTTCGGGGGAGCGTGGGATCTCCCACTCTTCATCTGGCTTCCCGCCTGTGCCGTCGTCGGTGCCGCGGTCGGTGCCGTGGTCGGCCCGTTCGCGCTCCGGCTGCGAGGCCAGTATCTCGTGGTCGTGACACTGGGGCTGGTGTTCGTCGGCGAACACATCTTCCGGGAGTGGGGCTCGGTCACCGGCGGGGGAGCAGGAACCGCGGTGCGCCCCCAGCTCGATCTGGGGCCGGTCGACTTCGGGGGCATGAGCCTGTTCGGCACCCGCTTCAGCCGCCAAGAGATGCTGTTCTGGCTCATCTGGGGGGTTGTCGGCATCGGCGTCGTGGCCGCCAAGAACCTGGTGCGGACCCGGCCGGGTCGAGCCCTCCAGGCCGTGCGAGACCGGGACCTCGCCGCCGAGGTGATCGGCATCAGCCTGTTCCGCTACAAGGTCGGTGCCTTTGCCATCTCGTCGGCCTACGCGGCGGTGGCCGGTGGGCTCTATGGCGCGTTGCAGACCTTCGTCAGCCCCACCGAGTGGAGCCTCCTGCTGTCGATCCAATACGTGGCCATGATCATCATTGGCGGGCTCGGCACGATCTTCGGGCCGGTTCTCGGTGCCGTCGTGCTCACCGCCATCCCCCGCCTCCTCGATGAGATCAGCAGGGGCCGCGACCTACCGTTGGTGTCCGACGACGCCGGCGGACCCGGTGGCATCATCACCATCTCCAACCTGAAGCAGGCCATCTTCGGCGCGCTCATCGTGGGGTTCCTCCTGTTCGAACCCCGGGGCCTGGCCGCCGTGTGGCTCCGGTTCAAGGCCTACCTCAAGACATGGCCGTTCTCGTATTGAGACGGGGTGTCCGCGCTCCGGCACGCCACCTGCAAGAATCCGCGAGTAGTTCGAACCTGTCCCGACAACCAATCACAGCTCACCTGAATGAGGGAGATCACAGATGAACAGCCCCCGATGGCGTCACCGGCTGGTGGCGCTTCTCGCTCTCCTCACCCTCGTCGCCGCCGCTTGTGGTAGCGACGACGACGGCGGCGTGTCCACCGGTGGTGACGGCGAGCCGGGAGTCACTGCTGGCTTCGACGGCACCACGATCACGCTCGGTGTGATCACCCCGACCACCGGCCCCGTAGCGGTGATCGGTCTGCCTCTCACCGAGGGAACCCGCACCGCCGTCGCCGAGATCAACGCCGCCGGCGGAATCGCCGGCAAGTACCCCATCGATCTCGCGGTCGAGGATTCAGCGTACGACGCGCCGACCGCAGTGCAGAAGTACACGGCCCTCAAGGACCAGGTGGTCATGTTCGCCCAGCTCCTGGGCACGCCGATCGTCAGCGCCCTGCTCGACAGCCTGAAGGAGGACCAGATCCTGGCCCAGCCGGCCACCCTCGACGCCTTCTGGGTACGAGAGCCCAACCTCATCCCCGTCGGTGCTCCCTACCAGATCCAGGCCGCAAACGGGGCCGACTGGTGGATCAACCAAGAGGGCAACGACGACGCGGTCATGTGCTGGGCCGGCCACGACGACCCCTACGGTGACGCCGGTCTCGAGGGGTTCGAGTTCGCCGCCGAGCAGCTCGGCTTCGAGATCGCGGCTGAGGTTCGCTTCGCCAGCACCGACACCGCGCCGGAGGCCCAGGGTCCCAACGCCACCCGCCTGGCCGAGGCCGGCTGCACGTTCGTGTTCCTCACCGCTACGCCGTCAACCACCGGCGCTCTCGTAGGGGCGGCCGCCGCCGGGGGCTTCACGCCACAGTGGCTCGGGCAGTCACCCACCTGGGTGAACGCGCTCGCCCAGAGCGAAGCCTTGGCTCCGGTGCTGAAGAGCTTCTTCGCCGTGGTGACCGACGGTGGGCTGTGGGGCGACGAGACGATCCCCGGCATGGTCACCATGCTGGGTTCGGTCGCGGAATACGTCCCCGAGCAGGCGGCTGACATCTACTTCATCTTCGGCTACGCGGCGATGAAGTCGGTGGCCCAGGTGCTGGAAGCGGCGGTGGAGGCCGGCGATCTGAGTCACGCCGGCCTCTTGGCCGCCAACGCGTCGCTGGACACGATCACCACTGATGACCTCTTCGGCGACTACGGCTGGGGTGACGCCGCCGATCGAGTGCCGCCGCGGGTGAGCCGGATCTTCAGCATCGACCCCGAGTCGCCCACCACCGGCTTCTTCGTGCCCCTGACCGATCCGTTCAGCTCCGACGCAGCCGAGGCCTACGACTTCGGCTGATCGGGGTTCATCACCGCATCGAGTCGAGGGGGGGCCCCCCCCGGGGGGGGGGGGCCGCGGGGACGGGAGCGCCCCAGGGGGGGGGGGGGGGGGGGTGCCCCCCCCCCCCCCCCCCCCGCTCCGGGATTTTCAGACAGGCTCTTAGAGGGCGGCATCTTCCGCATGGCGGTCCGCGCCTGTTCTTATCGCGCCCGCGAAGTGACGGCGGACTTGCCAATGTCGGCGATCACGTCCCATGCCGG
>Ga0214471_10000087_pt1 | contig 93828 bp, 101 predicted proteins | sample RVTome_5_FD_207665 | JGI IMG/M metagenome (GOLD analysis project Ga0214471, IMG submission 207665) | Soil microbial communities from uranium-contaminated site in the Upper Colorado River Basin, Wyoming, United States - RVT142D155 | ecosystem: Environmental > Terrestrial > Soil > Contaminated >... | reverse complement strand
GGTCGCGGCTTCTCGGTGGTAGCCACCGAGGTGCGCAATCTCGCCCAGCGCAGCGCCGCGGCCGCCAAGGAGATCAAGGCGCTGATCCAGGACAGCGTCGACAAGATCCAGGACGGCACCCACCTGGTCAACACCTCGAGCCTGACGCTCGAGGAGATCGCCGCCAGCGTCAAGCGCGTGACCGGCATCATCGGCGAGATCAGCACGTCCAGCCGCGAGCAGGCCTCCGGCATCGATCAGGTCAATCGCGCCATCGTCCAGATGGACGGCGTGGCGCAGAACACCGCCGCCCAGGTGGAGGAGCTGTCGGGCAGCAGCCAGTCGTTCGCCGATCAGGCCGAGCGGTTGCGCGCGTTGCTCGCGCGCTTCCGCGTCGACGCGCCGGCGCGCGAGCCGGCGGCGCCGGCCGCCGAGGTCGTCGCGCTGGCGTCTGGCGGCGAACGTACGGTCCGGCCGGCGGCGCCGGCGCGTGGCGCCGCGATCGCCGCCGGGCGGACCCGCGGTTTCGAGGAGTTCTGAGCGTGGTGTGGCGCGGGCGGCAAAAAGTGAATGATCCAGGGCAGGGGAGGTAGCGCGGCATGACAAAGAACATCAGCATCAAGCAGCGGCTGTTCTTCGGTGCGGGGCTGAGCATCGTCGGCATGCTGGCGCTCGCCGGCCTGCTGTTCTTCGGCCTGACCGGCGCCTCCGGTTCGCTGTCCGCGGTTTACGAGCAGCGCGTGGTCCCGGTGTCGCTGCTCACCGAGATCGACGGCGAGCTGCGCGATCTGCGGCTGCGCATGGCGACCTATCTGCTCGACCAGTCGTCCGCCGCCGACAACACGCTCGACGTCCAGATGGCGCGCGAGCAGATTCCCAGCCTGTGGTCCGACTACCGCACGCGCACCGCCGTCAACGAGCGCAGCGAGCTCAGCGAGACGGCGATTGCCCGGATCGAGGCCGAGATGCCGGCGCTGCGTGCATTCCTGGACAAGCTCGAGGCCGCCTATCGCGGCGAGCGCAAGCCGGCGATCGCCGCGATACTCGGCAACGACTGGTCGGCGCTCCAGAACCGCATCGTCATTCCGATCGGCGGGCTGATGGAGGTCGAGAAGACCGCGGTGCTGACCACGTATGAGAACCACAAGGCCGACAGCCGCACCATACTCCTGATCGCGCTGTCGGCATCCGGCGTTATCGTCTTCCTGCTGCTCGTGGTCTCGCTCAAGGTCGGCTACGACATCGTCACGTCGATCGGCCGCGCCGTCGACGTGGCGACGCGCATTTCGCACGGCGACCTGTCGAGCCGCATCGAGGTCAAGTCGCGCGACGAGATCGGCCGCCTGATGGCCGCGCTCAAGACCATGAACGAGAGTCTCGGGCGCGTGGTCCACGGTGTCCGCGACGGCGCCAGCCACATCCGCCAGGCGGCCGGTGAGATCTCGGCGGGAAACGTCGAGCTGTCGCAGCGCACCCACGAGGAGGCGTCGTTCCTCGAAGAGACGGCGGCCAGCATGGAGGAGCTGACCTCGACGGTGCGCCAGAACGCCGAACACGCCGAAGAGGCCAACCAACTCGCGGTCAACGCCCGCAACGTGGCCGGCGACGGCGTCGATGTCGTGCACGAGGTAGTGCGCACCATGTCGGCCATCAGCGACAGCTCCAAGAAGATCGTCGACATCATCGGCGTCATCGACGGCATCGCCTTCCAGACCAACATCCTGGCGCTCAACGCGGCGGTCGAGGCGGCGCGCGCCGGCGAGCAGGGGCGCGGATTCTCGGTGGTGGCGGCCGAGGTGCGCAGCCTCGCGCAGCGCAGCGCCGAGGCCGCCAAGGAGATCAAGCTGCTGATCAAGAACTCGGTGCAGAACGTCGAGAGCGGCGGCGCGCTGGTCGAGCGCGCCGGCAAGACCATGTCCGAGATCGTCGCCAGCGTTGAAAAGGTCACCGACATCTCGGGCGACATCTCGGCGGCCTCGTCCGAGCAGAGCGGCGGCATCGAGCAGGTGAGCCGCGCGATCGTCCAGATGGACCAGGTCACGCAAAAGAACGCCGCGATGGTCGAGGAGATGTCGGCCGCCGCCCAGGCCCTGGAGCAACAGGCGGCGGCCTTGTACGACTCGGTCAAGGGCTTCCGGCTCGACACCGGGGCGGCGCCGTCCGCCACCGCGGAGCCGGATGCGGCGCCGGACCCACGGGCAACGCCCCCCGCGCCGCAGCCCGCGCGCCCGTCTTCGGTGCACGTGCTGCGCCCGCGCAAGGCGGCGGCCAGCGGCAAGCCGGAACGCAACGACGACTGGACGGAGTTCTGATTCGCCAACCCCTCCAGGCGACCGCCCCACGCGCCCGGTGACAAGAACGAGATCGACCCATGTTCGTGCAATCCCAGGACGCGATCAGCGACGCCGAGTTCGAGCGCTTCCGCAAGCTCATCCACGAGCACACCGGCATCGCGCTGTCGGAGCACAAGCGCGCCTTGGTGTGCTCGCGCCTCGGCAAGCGCCTGCGCCACCACCGGCTCACGAGCTTCAGCGACTACTACCGCCTGGTGACGGACAACGATCCGGACGGTCACGAGCTGCGTGAGCTGATCAACGCGATCACCACGAACAAGACCGAGTTTCTGCGCGAGGCCCACCACTTCAGCTTCCTGGCGGACAGCGTGCTGCCGTACTTCCGCCAGGCCCTGAACGGCGGGCTGCGCCAGCGGCTGCGTATCTGGAGCGCCGGCACCTCGACCGGCGAGGAGGCCTATTCGATCGCCATGACCGTGCTCGACGCGATCCCGAACGCCGGACTGATGGACGTGCGCATCCTCGCCACCGATATCGATACCCGGGTGCTGGACCGCGCCGAGCAGGGTATTTATAGCGCCGAGCATGCGGCCCGGCTGCCGGAGCCGTGGCTGCAGCGTTACTTCCTGCGCGGCCGCGGCGACCACGAAGGACAAATCCGCGTGAAGCCGTCGGTGCGCGAGCTGGTGCGCTTCCGTCACCTGAATCTGCAGCAGGACCCGTGGCCGATGACCCGTCCCTTCGACGTCATCTTCTGCCGCAACGTGGTCATCTACTTCGACAAGCCGACGCAGCAAAGGCTGTTCCGGCGCTTCGCGCGCATGCTGCGGGCCGACGGCTTCCTCATGCTCGGCCATTCCGAGTCGCTGCACGGCATCGACTGCGGCTTCTATCCGGTCGGGCACAGCATTTACCGCTGCCACAGCGCCGCCGCCGCGCCGTCGCGGGGGGCCTGAGGCATGCTGCTGCCGAACCAGGACGGCCTGCCGCGTGTCGCCATCCATATCGGTGGGCTGCACGTCAGCCGTACGCCGCTGCTGATCGACACCGTTCTCGGGTCGTGCATCGCCGCCTGTCTGTACGATCCGGTGACCGGCATCGGCGGCATGAATCATTTCATGCTGCCGGACGGGTCGGACCCCGACAATCCGGTCAGCACCCGCTACGGCGTGTATGCGATGGAGCTGCTTATCAACGAGCTGATGAAGGCAGGCGCCGCGCGCCAGCGCTTTCAGGCCAAGGTGTTCGGCGGCGGGCACGTGCTGCGCATCCGCGAGTCGCTCGACGGGGTTCCGCAGCGCAATATCAGCTTTGTCCGCCAGTTCCTCGAAACCGAGCGCATCCCGGTCATCAAGGAGGACCTGGGCGGTTACCAGCCGCGCCGCGTGCTGTTCCATACGCATACCGGCAAGGTGCTGATGAAGCGACTCGGCCAGACCGAGGCCGAGCGCACCGCGCAGGAGGAAATGGTGTACATGATCAGCCTGAAGCGCAAGCCGCTGGACGGCGATGCGACGCTGTTCTAACGGCCGGCCGGGACGGCGACGATGGGAGCGGGCATGAAACGGCAGGGAAAGATCCGGGTGCTGATCGTGGACGACTCGGCGCTGATGCGCCAGCTGCTGACGCGCATCCTGGAGGAGAGCGACGGCTTCGAGGTGGTGGGCATCGCCGCCGACCCGTTCATCGCGCGCGAGAAAATCAAGCAGCACAACCCCGATGTGCTGACGCTCGACATCGAGATGCCGGGCATGGACGGCATCACCTTTCTCGAGCGCCTGATGCGGCTGCGGCCCATGCCGGTGGTGATGATCTCGTCGCTGACCGAGCGCGGCGCGCAGGCGACGCTGCGCGCGCTCGACCTGGGCGCGGTCGATTTCGTCGCCAAGCCGCGCAACCTGCCGCTCACCCGGATCGACGACCTCGCCGACGAGATCCGCAGCAAGGTGCGCGCCGCGGCGATGTCGCGCCTGCGCCTCGAGCCGCCGCCGGCGCCGGCATTGCGGCCTCCCGAAAAGCGCAGCGGCCCGCGCCTGCACAGCAGCGCGGTGGTCGCGATCGGCGCCTCGGCCGGCGGCACCCAGGCGATCAAGCAGCTGCTCGACGCCCTGCCGGCCGACACGCCGGGGATTGCCATCGTCCAGCACATGCCGCCGAAGTTCACGACGCTGTTCGCCGATCGCCTCAACCAGTCGAGCGCGGTCGAGGTCCACGAGGCCCGCGACGGCGACCGTTTGAGCGTCGGCTGCGCGCTGGTCGCACCCGGCGGCCTGCACATGGCGGTCCGGCGCGACGCGCTTGGTTATTTCGTCGAGGTCTACGACGCGCCGCCGGTCAACCGCCATCGGCCGTCGGTGGACGTGTTGTTCGAATCGGTGGCCCAGGCGGCGGGCAGCCGCGCACTGGGCGTGATCCTGACCGGCATGGGCGACGACGGCGCGCGCGGGCTGCGCACGCTGCGTGCGCGCGGCGCGATGACCGTCGCGCAGAACCAGGAGACCTGCGTGGTATTCGGCATGCCCGACCAGGCGATCCGCCTGGGCGGCGTACAGGAAGTCCTGCCGCTGGACCGTATCGCGCCGCGCATCGAGCACTGGGCCGCCCTCGGGCGCGCGGAGCCGCAGGCGCGGAAGCACTAAGAGCGCCTAACAAAATGACTTCGCATTCAACGCCGAACCGTAGGGTGCGCCCTGCGCACCGAAATATTAAGCGGTGCGTGGGACGCACCCTACACCCGTTTCTCATTTTGTTAGGTGCTCTAAGGGAGTCCGACGCTAAGACGCAATGACAAATTGCGGGCAGGCGGGACGTCCCGCCTGCGGCGTAAATCGGCTCACGGCGTCATCGGCGCGTGGATGCGCTCCAGCAACTGGTCCATCTCGGCCAGCTGTTGCGACAGGCGCTGGCGCTCGGCCTCGAGCTCGGCAAGACGCTCGCCGAGGCTGTCGAGGTTCTCGTGCAGGCCGCGCAGGTCGGCGAGCTTGGCCTCGATCTGCTGCCGGTGCCCCTCGATCTGCGTCGACACCGCCGCCATCGTGTCCTGGAACCAGCCTTTGACGTAGGCGTTGCACTCGTCGAACAGGCTGCGCACCTGGCTCACCAGGGCGATGAAGAACTTGCGGATCACGAACTCCTGCTCGGTCATCACCGTGAGCGGGCTGTCGCGGAACTGCTCGGCCTGGGTCTCGAGCTTCTTCAGCTCGGCCAGGTAGGGCACCAGCGACAGGATGGTCGGGCGCAACGCGGTCATGCCGTATTCCTGATGCAGGCGCGCATAGATGTCGCCGATCGAACGGCGGATTTCGCCGCCCTGGGCCGCGACCTTGTCCATGCGCCCGACGGCGCCGGCGAAGAACGTCGCCATGCCGTTCTTGAGGCCGGCGGTCGTCCAGCTGTCGCGCATGTCGCGACGGGTCTTTTTGATGAGCTGATCGATGCTCGCGAGGCTGAGGTGCTCGAGCAGGGTCTTGGCCTGGCCGCCCAAGGCGTTGCGGGTGACCTGAAAGCCCTCGACCTCCTTGTCGTAACGCTGCTTCTCCGCGCGCATGGTCTCGGTCAGGCGGCGTATCGCATCGAGGTTCTGGCCGCCTAGCGCCTTGAGCTCGGCGTGCTGCTTGTTGATCTCGTCGAGCTTGGCGCCGAGCAGGCCGCGGCTCGACTCGACGCGCCCGCTGATTTCGTTGAGGATGCGCCGCCGCACCAGCTCGTGCTTGGCCGGAATGATCTCCTCGGCGAGCTTGGCCTCGAGCGCCGGCAGGCCGCTGCGCGCCAGCAGCGCCTGGTCGCCGCGGATCTTGGCGAGCAGGCCCTTCTGTGCCGAGACCGGGAAGATCTCGCTGACCGGCACCTGCAGGGCATGGGCGGTCTCGTCGGCCTGGCGTTGCAGGCTGCGCGCGATCGCCTTGTCGTCCGTGAGCCCGTCCCACAGGGCGTCGATCTTGTTCAGCACCACCAGCAGGCCGCCCTGGCGGCGGCCGCGGGCGGTGACGACGTGGTTGCTCCAGATGTCGAGATCGGTGCGCGTCACGCCGGTGTCGGCCGCCAGGAGAAACAGCACGGCGTGCGCGCCCGGCAGCATGTTGAGCGTCAGCTCGGGCTCGGCGCCGAGGGCGTTGAGGCCCGGTGTATCGAGCACCACCAGGCCCTGCTTGAGCAGCGGATGCGGAAAGCTGATGACGGCATGCCGCCATACGGGAATCTCGACGCTGCCGCCGGCGGCGGGCTCACCGAGCTGACGCAGGTAGTCGCCCAGGCCGAGCTCCTCGGCCTCGCGCCGGTTCACCGTCTTGGTGCGCGTCACCTCCGCGAACAGCTCGCGGATCTCCTCGGGCGAGTTCTGCTTGAGGATGTGCAGCGTGCTCCAGTGGATCGGCGTGCGCTTGTACTCGGCGATGCTGAGCGCGGTCTTGCGCGTCTCGATCGGCAGCAGCTTCAGGCAGGCACCGTCCTTCTCGTTCCACAGCAGCTCGGTCGGGCACATGGTGGTGCGCCCGACGTCGGACGGCAGCAGGCGCTGCTGATGTTCGGGAAAGAAGATGGCGTTGAGCAGCTCGGTCTTGCCGCGCGAGAACTCGCCGACCAGGGCGACCACCAGCTTGTCGGCGCGCAGCGCCTCGAGCAGGTCGTAGATGCGGAGGTCCTCGGCGCCCTCGGCCAGGCCCTGGCGCTCGCGCCAGGACTGGTACTCGGCGATCGTCTCGGTCAGGCCGTCGCGCCAGCGCCGGTAGCGGTCGACCTGCCCCGCGAAATCCGTCTCGCCGCCCTCACGGGCGCGCCGGCGGTCGGCCAGGTTTTCGATCTTGCCGCTCATGGTCGATTGTCGATGCTCGTCGTGGCCGGGGCGGGGGCCCGCCCCGGGTCCCCCCGGGTATTATGGGTCTGTCATGTCTTAGTTTAGGCGATCCGCGGCGGGATGGAGGGCCCGCCGCGGCCGGGAAAGACCGCCGGCGGGCCGCCCGGAACCGTCGGGCGGGGAGGGATGGGCCGGCTCCAGAGGTCGATCCGGACGCCAGGCGCGCGTCGATGCAGCCGCTGCCGGTTCGGCCGCCCGCGGAAGGCGCTGGGGGACGCCTAGTTCATGGCCCAGTCAGCGCTTGATAAATAACTTATGGCGCAATGCCCCTCCGTGATTTCGATTTTTACTTTGCCCCACTTTTTGGTCGGTAACCCGGCAAGAATTGTTCTTTGCGTAATTGCCCCGAGTCTAGTCGCGCGGCGACTTCCCGCATTACCTCATCTTGCTGTTCTCTAGACAATGAACGCATCTCGTTGGATTGCATCAATGTCACGAAGTTGGTAGCAGGATCATGCAGGGAATTGAACAAGCGATTTTTTATTTCTTCGAACTGTCCTGCGGCCATTACTGATTTCGATAACGTGTCGTCCTCGCGTATGTCACTGCCATCCGGAGCATTCGACGACAACTGGTTTTCATACACCGGCCGCATTATTCTGCCGATTCGGTCATCGACTCGATCCAGCATCACCGTTAGTTCGCCCAGTCGCACTTCCATCTGGTCAAAGCGTGCGACCAGTGCGTGCGGCGTGCCGGATATCGCTTGTTGATCAATCGCGGTTACCGGTTGGGCCGAGGTACCGCTTAACTGAGTCACGACAGCCCCGGCAGTAACCCCGAGAATAAATACCACGATAGTCGGTGCAACATTGAACGTCTTCAACGCCTCCGCCCCCAATATTAACCAATGCACAGAATAATGAACCACGTGACACAACGACTTACGCCACGCGATTTCCCTAAATACAGGGACCTTCGCGGTGAAATCACTGGAGCCCTGTACCATCAGGGCTCCAGTGACAGGCGTCACTGCAGAGGTTCCCAGTGATAAGCGTTACAGGTATTTATTGGAGTGAGGCAACATTGTCTGTCAGGTAGCCCTGTTTACCATTGGCCTGTGCGGTTGCGAGAATCCCAACCATCGGTGTCAAGCTACTGGTGGCGCCACTTACAATACATGCATAGCCATTAATGATGGCCAGCAGCTGGCTAGTCGACCCACTATTGCTAATAACGACGGTGCTTACCGGTCCCCACACATTACATCCGAGTCCACTGGCAGCAAAAGCAGGGCTGGTTAACCCGGCCAGACATACACCTAAAATCAGAAGTATCTTCTTCATTGAATCCTCCTGTTAGATTTCATTCACTGTAACTACGACGAACCAAATGATTTTCTGCGCACTGCTATGCAGCGGGAAATATTGTAATACCAAAACTTTTAAAAAAATGGGGGTCAGAGAACAATTTTCCTTAATATAATCTGTTCGCGCTCGGCGTGGATGGACGTCCCGGTTTCCCGGGCCGCACTTTTTTCGCGAACAATTTTTCTATGTGATTTTTGAACTCTTCGGCTCCCAGCACCAACTCCTGATTCAAGGCGTCGCGTATTTCGTGTAGCTGCATCTCATCTATTTGTTGTCGAAACAGTTCACGATAAGCCGATTGTCGCTTAGACGGTGTTGTTCCCAGCTGAAGATATTCCCCGTGGGGAATAATCACCATTGTCGTCTCACCACTGGCGTTGCACCGATAGCTCGACCATCGATAATCGGTGGGGCTCTTGACTAAAGCCGCGCGCACGGGATTCAGCTCGATATAGCGACTACAGGTCAGGAAATACCGTTCGGGATCCACCAGGCACGCCTTATACCGCCCGTCCCACAAGGTTCCCGTACGGCGGTATTCCAGATTGACGTAACGGACATACCGCCGCCCCAATGCTTGCATCATCACTGAAACTCCATTTCCGGCATGGGGCGTGACCAATAGATGCACATGGTTGGCCATCAGTACATAGGCATGGATTTCACATTCTGAACCTTGTGCACATTCCATGAGATTATCCAGGTACACCAGATAATCATCTACCGCGAAAAAACAAGCGCCCCGATTATTTCCGCGCTGAACAACATGTTGCGGTACACCGATAATGCTGAATCGCATCTTTCTTGCCATGGCGTCCTCCTTGATGTGATTATTTAAAACCACATGCGCCTGGCTTGGTACTTATCCCATAGATAGCGCCAGGTCGTGTTTCCGTGCATCAAGCAGATCGGCGGACCCCACCCCTCGTCGAAATAATGCAGACCTATACCGTCTACGGTGGCATACCGGCTGGTAAACGGATATTCAGAACGCGTGCTGCGGCCGCGCGCTCCGTGTCTAGATGAACAGGCACACGTCGGATTGCTGCGCCACCGGCAGGAAGCTGGCCGCGCCGATCCAGTCCTTGACCGCGGGGATAAAATCGTCGCGCGTGTAGCCAAACAGGTCGACCGTCATCTGGCATGCGACCAGGTTGACGCCGGCCTCGACGCACACGTCGCGCAGCTCCTCGATCGAAGCGACCCCGTTATTCTTGACCGTCTTCTTCATCAGGCCCGTGGCCAGCTTCTCGAAACCGGGCACGCTGGCCATGACCGCGTTCGGGATATTCCAGTTGATGCCCTGGAACCACTTCGGCCCGAACGGCATTTTCATCGGCATGCCGGGGTTGCCCAGCGGGCTGACCTGGAGATTGAGTTCCTTTTTGAGTAGTTCGAGCCCGTAAAACGTAAAGAAGACAGACACGTCCCAACCCAGCGCCGATGCGGTTGAGGCGAGAATGAACGGGGGATAGGCCCAGTCCATTGTACCCTTGGTGGCGATGATGGCGAGCGAAGGCGTCTTATTCTCGTCCACCTCTTTCAGCTTCTTGGCGAGGCGATCGTCGAACCAGGCGTCGAGTGCGGCGCCGTGTTTCTGCAGCAGGTCTTGAGGAAGCCGGTTGGACGACATTTCAGTTACGCTGGACATGTTTGTCTCCTGTTCGGGTTGGGACGTCTTGATGATTCGGTCAGCCCGGCTGGCACAGGCGCGGCCACGGATAACCTTCCGCCTTGAGATCGGCCAGATGTTCACGCACCGCCGTTCGCCAGTCCTTTTTGGGCAGGTACTGCAATTTCCTGCGCGCGTAATCGTTGGAACAAACCCAGTTTTCGCACAGGCGCACGATGGAGCGCGTGAGAAACGGTGACGATCCCGGAAGGATGGGTTTGAGCGTTTCCATCAGCCAGCCGAAGGCGTAACCGGCCGGGTAGGGGACGCTGTAGAGCGGTGTGGGAACACCGGCTTCCACGGCGATGAATTGCACGACTTCGCGCAGCGTCGGGAATTCCGCGCCGCAGATATTGAACGACTCATAATCATTCAAACCGTCGGCGATGGTCGCCAGGGCAAAGGACTTGCCGAGGTCGGTGTCAGCCACCAACGGCAGACGTTTGCGCCCGCCGGCCAGCCACGGCACCAGGTATGTCTTCAGTCGCGGCACCAGCGCCGGCAACATGCCCAGGCGATTGCCGGTACCGATAAAATGGCCGAGGCGCATGGTCACCATCTGCGTGCCACGAGTGCTGTTGTCGCGCATGTACCGGTCGAGATCGATCAGACAGTCGAGATGCGGCCAGAAGCCGGTATGTGTTGTTCGCGAGAAATCATCCAGGGGTTTTTCGTCTTTCGCGACCGCGCCGATGACGACCGTGTTCGTTTGAATAAAGCGTTTGACGCCCTGCCGAATTGCCTGTTCGATCAGATCGCGGGCCGGCTCAAAGAAGCGCTGGCGTTCCAGTTCCCTGTGGTTCCACATGGATGCCCAGTTGCCAGCGCTGCAAATGACATCGACTTCCTTCACCACCTCGCGTCGATAGGACGCGTCCATCAAGTTCCCAATCCGCGTCTCGCCCTGGAAATTCCGCGGCAATTGCTCGCGCCGACGGCAGGCAGCGACCGGTTCCACCCCAGGCTGCGCCGCCATGGCTCGGAGTATGTTGCCGCCCAAGAAACCCGTCGCACCCGTTACCAATACTCGAATCTTTTTGTTCACGTTCATTGTCTCCTCCGGGCAATCGGATTGTTGTTATAGGTCATCACATCGCCTCCACCCATTCCCGAAGTCGTGTTGTTTCTCGCGCGATCAGATCCGGTTGATGGAAGGTATGCGTTAACAGGCTGGCCCCTTGCAGCACTGAAACCAGATGCAAGGCGAGATCGGCGGACTGTCGCCCCTTGCCGAGCAGATTAAATTGCTGTTCCGACCATGACAGGATGGCCGCAAGCAAGGTCGCGGCCTTGTCGGCGAGCGGCCCGCCATCCTTGTGCAGCTCCTGGCAGAGACTGCCGACGGGGCAGCCGCTGTGTGACAGTATGTCGCGCTGATCAGCCACCATTTGAATCAGCGCTAAAATCCGTTTTTTCGGATCAGGGGACTTTTCCCAAGCGGTCATCAGGACGCGATAAAATTCGGTACGCTGTTCAATCACTGCCTCACCGATGTCTTCCTTGGTTTTGAAGTAGTAGTAAACGTTGCCCAACGGAACATCGGCTTGCCGGGCGATGTCCGCCAGGGTGGTCTGGTTGAATCCTTGTTTATGTATCAGCGTGTTTGCTGCTTCCAGCAGGCGTGCGCGCTTGTTGGTTTCCGAGCTCGTCATAAATGAATGAAACTAAGTTAGTTGAATAACTAAATTGTGGGTTACTTATATAGCCCTGTCAAGAGGGGGGGGGGAGTCAGTTCCAGAGATCGATCTGGACGCCCTGGGCGCGCAGCGCGCCGGCACGCTCGTCGATATAGCGTTGCAGGTTGGGCTGCTCCCGATAGGCGTTGGAGGCCACGTAGTCCATGACCGACTGGACATGGAAGGTCTTGAGCATCGCCTCGACGCGCAGCACCTCGCGGTTGTCGGCGCCGTATAACACCGCCGACGGCGCGTACACCAGGCCGAGGTCGCGCGCCCACGCGCGCGCGGTGGTGGTCTCGCCCGCGGGGGTGGTCACCGGCGTGTCGCTCCACATGTCCAGCTGCGCGACATCGAAACGCTGCAGGAGCGCGCGCGATTCCGGGTTCTCGAATATCGTCCGGTGGAGGAAGTCGCAACCGCCGCAGACCTTCTGCTCGAACAGCACCAGCAGCGGCTTGCCGCTGCCGCGCCCGGCGAGCGCGAACGGCGGCTTCAGGAACTGCCGCCGGGTGTGCAGCCGGCCGCTCGCCGGCGGCGGGGATTTCTTCGCGTAGAACTCGCGGAAGCCGCCGGACGTTTCATGGCCCCCGGCGACGTACTCGAGGGCGGCCATGAGCTGGTGCGGGGGAAAATACCCGTTCACGCGCAGCACCACCTTGCCCTGCTCGTCGAAGAACAGCAGGGTCGGCGTATACTTGACGTCGAGCTGCTCGGCGAAGCGCTTCTCGGTGACGACGCGACCGTCGAAATCGGTCACCTCGGCGTCGCCCCACATGTTGATCGCCAGAACGTCGAAATGCCTGCGCGTGTAATCGACGATCGCTTTCTGACTGAAGTTGTTCTCCATCAGCTCCTTGCAATAGGGGCAGCCGTCCTGGCCGATGTACAGGATGAGCCGCTTGTTGCCGGCGCGGGCGGCGGCGACATCGTCGCGCAGATAGAGGAACGAGGTCTTGAACCAGGGCGGGTGCTCGAACTGGGTGGGGGCGGGTTTCTTCTCATACTCCTGTGCCGCGCGTGCCGCCGGCACGCCGGAGAGATCGCCCAGGAACAATACGGTGCACAGTCCGGCGACTGCGAGTGGCGTTCGAGTGGTCATGGCTGTCTCCATCTTCGAAGTGACGCAGAGTTCATTACTATTCAAAGTACTGCTTTTTCGACCGCGCCGACCAGGGTATAGTTTGCCCCAAAACAGGAACCTGTCCACACAATGTCCGACCACCCGGCCGGCCCCGGCAAGCCCTCCCTGACCCTGGTGGTCCCAGGGCTTTTCAACTCCCGAGTTCCGCCTAAGGCCATCCCCCGTCTGCCGGCCCTGGAGAGGCTGCTGGGGCGTTCCGACCGGCTCAAGCCGCGGTCCACAGGCGGAGGGCACGACGGCTCGCTCACGGCCTGTCTGTTCGGCCTGTTCGGCATCGCGCGGCCGCCGGAGGGGGATTTTCCGGCCGCCGCGGTCAGCCGCCTGGCGGACGGCGGCGAGCGCGACGACGGCTTCTGGCTGCGCGCCGACCCGGTGCACCTCGAACCGGCTGGCGGCGGGCTGATACTGACCGAGGGCGGCGCGCTCAAGATCACGGCCGCCGAGGCTGAACGGCTGGCCGCCGAGATCCTGGAGAACTATGCCGACGAGGGTTGGCAGCTCGAGGTACGGCATCCGCTGCGCTGGTATCTCAGGGCGCCGCAGGCGACCGTCATTGCCACCGTGCCGCCGCTCGCCGCCGCCGGGCGGGACATCCACCCGTTCCTGCCGGCCGGACCGGACGCCAAGGCCTGGCACACGCTGCTCAACGAGACGCAAATCCTGTTGCACACCTCCGGCATCAACAGCGAGCGCGAGGCGCGCGGGCTCCTGCCGATCAACAGCCTGTGGTTCTGGGGTGCCGGCCGGCTGCCGGAAATCGACGCCGGCACCTGGACCCGGATTTGGGGCGGTGACCCGGTGGCGCTCGGGCTGGCGCGCCTGGCGAACATTCCCAGCGGGGCCGTGCCGGCCGATGTCACCGCGCTGCTGGCGGCGCTCGGCGGGTCGGGCGAACATCTCGTGGTTCTCGACCCGGCACAGGCGGCGGCCGCCTACGGCGAGACCGAGGCCTGGGTCGAGGCGCTCACCGCCCTGGAGCGCGATTGGATCGTACCGCTCAGTGTCGCCTTGCAGGCGGGTGATCTGGCGGCGCTGAATCTGTGGCCCGATGCGCAGCACGGTTTTGCCGCCGCGCCGGGGGTGCTGCGCCGCTGGTGGCGCCGGCGGCGCCGTCTGACGGCATTCCGGTGAGCGGCGCACGCCGGATCGTCCGGCGCACGCTGGACGCGGTCGCGCACGATCTTCCGCCGGACCTGCACCCGGTGCTGCAGCGCCTGTACCTGACGCGCCGGCTCACCTCGGCCGCCGAGCTCGCGCGCGGCCTCGACCGGCTGGAGCCGCCGCAGGGACTCCTGGGCATCGACGCCGCGGTGACGCTGCTCGAGGACGCGCTGCGATACGTCCGGCGCATACTGATCGTCGCCGACTTCGACGCCGACGGCGCCACCAGCTGCGCGCTGGCGGTGCGCGCCCTGCGCACCCTGGGTGCGGCCCGAGTGGACTACGTGGTGCCGAACCGCTTTGAGTACGGCTACGGGCTGACCCCCGAGATCGTCGCGGTCGCGGCCGAGCACCGGCCCGAGCTGCTGATCACGGTCGACAACGGAATTTCCAGCCTGGACGGCGTGGCGGCGGCCCGCGCGCGCGGCATGCGGGTCCTGATCACCGACCACCATCTGCCCGGCGCCGTGCTGCCGGCGGCGGATGCCATCGTCAACCCCAACCAGCCGGGCGACCGCTTCGCGAGCAAGCATCTCGCCGGGGTCGGCGTGATTTTCTACGTGATGCTGGCGCTGCGCGCGCGGCTGCGTGAGCGCGGCTGGTTCGACGAACGGAACGTCGCCGAACCGAATCTCGCCCAGTGGCTCGATCTGGTGGCGCTCGGCACGGTCGCCGACGTCGTGCCGCTCGACCGCAACAACCGCATCCTGGTCGCGCAGGGCCTGGCGCGCATCAACCGCGGCCAGGCCTGCGCCGGCATCCGCGCGCTGCTGGCGGTCGCCGGGCGTGCGCCCGGGCACCTGAGCGCGACCGATCTCGGCTTCGTGCTGGGGCCGCGCCTCAACGCCGCCGGGCGCCTGACCGACATGTCGCTCGGCATCGCCTGCCTACTCAGCGAAGACCCGGCGGCCGCGCAGGAGATGGCCGGACGCCTCGACCGGCTCAATCGCGAGCGCCGCGCCATCGAGGCCGGGATGCAGGCCCAGGCGCTCGGCCTGCTCGATGCCCTGCATCTCGACGGCGAACTGCCGCGCGGCCTGTGCCTCTACGACCCGGCCTGGCACCAGGGCGTGATCGGCATCCTGGCCGCACGCATCAAGGAGCGCGTGCACCGGCCGGTAATCGCCTTCGCGCCGGCTGGTGACGGTTCGCTCAAGGGCTCGGCGCGCTCGGTGCCGGGCGTGCATGTCCGCGACGTGCTCGATGCCGTGGCCGCGCGCCATCCGGCCCTGCTGCAAAAGTTCGGCGGGCACGCGATGGCGGCGGGCCTGAGCCTGGACGCCGACAAGCTCCCCGCGTTCAGCGCGGCCTTCGCCGACGAGGTCGGCCGCCACCTGGGCGCGGAGGCGCTGCACGGCCAGCTCACCAGCGACGGCGAGCTCGCCGCTGGCGATTTGGACCTGGGCCTGGCGGAGCTGCTGCGCACCGCCGGCCCCTGGGGCCAGGGCTTCCCCGAGCCGCTGTTCGACGGCGAGTTCGAGGTGCTGGCGGCGCGGGTTGTCGGCGACAAACACCTGAAGCTGCAGCTGCGCCATCCCGAGGGCCGCACGCTCGATGCGATTGCCTTCAACCAGGCGACGGGGCGCGAGCTTTGCGGGCGGCGCGTGCGCGTGGCATATCGCCTGGCTGTCAATGAGTACCAGGGCGCGCGCGCCGTGCAGCTGGTGGCGGTGGAGATTCAGGATCCGGATGCAGGCTGAGGGGACGTCCAGTACAATTCCGCCATGCACACCCGCACGCTCGAGGACTTCGTCGGCAACACCCCGCTGGTGCGCCTGCAGCGCCTGCCGGGCGCGACGTCGAACGTCGTGCTGGTCAAGCTCGAAAGCAATAATCCGGCCGGCTCGGTCAAGGACCGGCCGGCGCTCAACATGATCCGTGCCGCCGAGGCGCGCGGCGAGATCAAGCCCGGCGATACGCTGATCGAGGCCACCAGCGGCAACACCGGCATCGCGCTGGCCATGGCCGCCGCGATCAAGGGTTATAAAATGGTCCTGATCATGCCCGAGCACATGAGCGCCGAGCGCCGCGCCACCATGAAGGCCTTCGGCGCCGAGATCATTCTGGTGTCGAAGCAGGGCGGCATGGAGGAGGCGCGCGACCGGGCGCTGGCGATGCAGGCCGAGGGCCGCGGCCGGGTGCTGGACCAGTTCGCCAACCCCGACAACCCGGCCGCGCACTACCTCGGCACCGGCCCGGAGATCTGGCACGATACCGAAGGTCGCATCACGCATTTCGTCAGCGCCATGGGCACGACCGGCACGATCATGGGCGTGTCGCGTTATCTCAAGGAGAAGAATCCGAACGTTCAGATCGTCGGCGTGCATCCGACCGAGGGCGCGTCCATCCCCGGCATCCGCCGCTGGCCACAGGCCTACCTGCCGAAGATCTACGACCCCAAGCGCGTCGACCGCGTCATGGAGGTCTCGCAGCCGCAGGCCGAAACCATGACCCGGCGGCTGGCGGCGGAGGAGGGCGTCTTCTGCGGCATCTCGTCCGGCGGCGCCGTGCACAGCGCCCTCGAGCTTTCGGCTGAAATTGAAAACGCCGTGATCGTCGCCATTGTCTGCGACCGCGGCGACCGCTACCTCTCGACCGGTGTGTTTCCGGAATGATTAATTTTGCCACGGGGGGCACGGGGGAAGCGGGGGTAATCCGGTCAAAACCAAATCATTCCCGGTGTCCCCCGTGACCCCCGTGGCTAATCCCTAAACTTCAAAACATGAACACACTCGTCTTCGATATCGAAACCGTCCCCGACGTCGCCACCGGCCGGCGGCTCTACGGGCTTGCGGACCTGAACGACGACGACGTCGCCAAGGTGATGTTCCACAAGCGCCGCGAGGAGAGCGGCGGCTCGGAGTTCCTGCGCCATCATCTGCACCGCGTGGTGGCGATCTCGGCGGTGTTGCGCAGCGGCGACGCGCTCAAGGTCTGGTCGCTGGGCGAGATCGAGGCCGGCGAGGCCGAGCTGATCCGGCGCTTCTTCGACGGCATCGACAAGTACACGCCGACGCTGGTGACCTGGAACGGCGGCGGCTTCGATCTGCCGGTTCTGCATTACCGCGCGCTCCGGCACGGCGTCGCCGCGCCGCGCTACTGGGACACCGGCGACGACGATCGCGACTTCAAATGGAACAATTACCTGAGCCGCTTCCATGCGCGCCACACCGACCTGATGGACGTGCTGGCCGGCTACCAGCCGCGCGCCTGCGCGCCGCTCGACGAGATCGCGCAGATGCTGGGGCTGCCCGGCAAGCTCGGCATGCACGGTTCGCAGGTCTGGGAGCAGTACCAGGCCGGCAACCTCCAGGCGATCCGCGACTACTGCGAGACCGACGTGCTCAATACCTATCTGATCTGGCTGCGCTTCGAGCTGATCCGCGGCCATTTGGAGCCGGCCGGCTACGACGGGGAAATCGCACGCGTGCGCGATTTGCTGAATTCCGAGAACCGCGCACACTTACAGGCGTTTCTCAAGGCTTGGAAGGTGAGTGATTAGCCACGGGGAGCACGGGGGACACGGGGAGAAATAATGGTTAAACAATGTTACTCCCCGTGTCCCCCGTGACCCCCGTGGCAGAATTCGATTTTCCGCACCCCACGGCACCACTTCAATGATGCAATCGCAATCTCCAAAATCCGCCACGGTAACGACCAAGAAGGGCGACACCGCGGTCGCCCGCGTCGAATCGCTCAACCACGACGGCATCGGCGTCGCCCATGTCGACGGCAAGGCGGTGTTCATCGACGGCGCGCTGCCGGGCGAGACGGTGCGCTTCCGTTATCACGACAAGAAGCGCCGCTACGATACCGGCGGCGTGCTGGAGGTGCTGGCGGCGTCGCCGGACCGGGTCGTGCCGCGTTGCCCGGTCTTCGGCGTGTGCGGCGGTTGCAGCCTGCAGCACCTGGCGAGCGCGGCGCAGCTGCCGGCCAAGCAGCAGGTGTTGCGTGACGACCTGGAACGCATCGGCAAGGTCGAGCCGGAGCGCTGGCTCGAGCCGCTGACCGGCCCGGCCTGGGGCTATCGCCGCCGCGCCCGGCTCGGGGCGCGGCTGGTCGAGAAGAAGGGCGGGGTGCTGGTCGGGTTCCGTGAGAAGCGCAAATCCTACATCACGCCGCTTCAGTCCTGCGAGGTGTTGCACCCGCGGGTCGCCGCGCTGCTGCCGGCCCTGCGCGATCTCATTGCGTCCCTGAGCTGCCCGAACCGTGTGCCGCAGATCGAGGTCGCGGTCGGCGACGGCGCCGAGGAGCCGCAGGCCGCGCTGGTGTTCCGCCACCTGGAGCCGTTCACCGACGCCGACCGCGCCGCGCTGCGCGCCTTCGGCGCGACGCATTCGGTGCAGATCCATCTACAAGGTGGCGCGCCCGACGCCATCGAACCGCTGTGGCCGCAGCCGGCGCCGCCCTTGAGTTACCGGTTGCCGGACCACGACCTCACGCTGCGCTTCCAGCCGACGGATTTCATCCAGGTCAATGGCGAGATCAACCGGCGGCTGGTCAATCGCGCCCTGGAGCTGCTGGCGCCGGCGCCGGAGGACCGGGTGCTGGACCTGTTCTGCGGTATCGGCAATTTCACGCTGCCGCTGGCCCGGCGCGCCGGACGCGTGCTGGGACTGGAGGCCGACGCCGGGCTGGTGGCGCGTGCCTGGGACAACGCCCGGCTGAACGGCATCGGCAATGTCGAGTTCGGCGCCGCCGATCTCTACGCGGAAGAGGGGGCCGCACCCTGGGGCGGCGAGCGCTTCACGCTCTGGCTGCTGGACCCGCCGCGCACCGGGGCCATGGAGGCGGTCAAACATCTGCCCGACGACGGCGGCGGCCCGCGGCGCATCCTTTATGTCTCCTGCAACCCCGCCACCCTGGCGCGCGACAGCGAACTGCTGGTGCACGTCAAGGGCTACCGCCTGGAGGCGGCCGGGGCGCTGGACATGTTCCCGCAGACCAGCCACGTCGAGGCGCTGGCCTTGTTTGTGCGGGATGCGCGGGCATAATAGCGCCGCATGCATATACACGTCGACGTGCCCAGCCAGACCCTGACCCTCCACGACGCCGGCGGCGCGGTGCTCGGTCGCTACCGGGTGGCGACCGCCGCGAAGGGTGTCGGCGAATTGAACGGCAGCGAGCAGACGCCGCGCGGCTGGCACGTGATCCGCGCCAAGATCGGCGCCGGGCTGCCGGCCGGCGCGGTGCTGGTGTCGCGGCGCCCGACCGGCGAGATCTACTCCCCGGCGCTGCGCGCCCGCTTTCCCCGCCGCGACTGGATACTGACGCGCATCCTGTGGCTGAGCGGGCTCGAAGCCGGCCGCAACCGCCTCGGCCGGGTCGATACCATGCGCCGCTACATTTATATCCACGGCTGCCCGGACGAGGACCCGATGGGCGTGCCCAGCTCGCACGGCTGCATCAAGATGCGCAACGACGAAGTCATCGAACTGTTCGAGCGCGTGCCGGTCGGCACGCGCGTGCAGATCCTCGCGGAGGGCGCATGAGCCTCGGCCCCGTCATGCTGGACGTCGCCGGGCTCGAGCTCGTCGCCGAGGAGCGCGAGCGCCTGCGCCATCCGCTGGTCGGCGGCGTCATCCTGTTCACGCGCAACTACGACTCGCCCGGGCAGGTCGAGCGGCTGGTGCGCGAGATCCACGCGCTGCGCGACCCGCAGCTGCTGGTCGCGGTCGATCACGAGGGCGGGCGCGTGCAGCGCTTCCGCCCGGGATTCACCGCGCTGCCCGCGGCGGCGCTGCTCGGCGAGCACTACGACGAAAACCGCAAGCGCGCGCTGCGCCTGGCCGAGGCCTGTGGCTGGCTGATGGCGCGTGAGCTGCGCGCGGTCGGGGTGGATTTCAGCTTCGCGCCGGTGCTGGACCTGAACCGCGGCGTCAGCACGGTGATCGGCGACCGCGCCTTCCACTCGGATCCGGAGGCGGTCGCGGACCTCGCCCACGCCTATATGCGCGGCATGCACGACGCCGGCATGGCCGCCACCGGCAAGCATTTTCCGGGCCACGGCAGCATCGCCGCCGACTCGCATGTCGCGATGCCGGTGGACGAGCGCGAGTTCGAGGACATCCTTCTGCAGGACATCGTGCCGTTCGAGCGCATGATCCACTACGGCCTGGCCGCCGTCATGCCGGCGCACGTGGTCTACACGCGCGTCGATCCGCGGCCGGCCGGCTTCTCGCGCTTCTGGCTCAAGGAAGTGCTGCGCGGACGCCTGGGATTTCAGGGGGTTATCTTCAGCGACGATCTGTCCATGGAAGGCGCCAAGGGGGCCGGCGACATGGTGGCGCGCGCCGCGGCGGCGCTCGACGCCGGCTGCGACATGGTGCTGGCCTGCAACGATCCGCCGGCCGCCGACACGCTGCTGGACGGCCTGCGCATTCAGGACAACCCGGTGTCGCACCTGCGCCTGGTGCGCTTGCACGGCCGGCTTCCGGTGAGCCGGCAGCAGCTGCTGGCCGACGCCGGCTACCAGCAGGCCTTGAGCCTGGTGCACAATGTGGCTTGATCGGGATATTGCATTCGCCCGCCATCTGGCCTACAAGACGACTTTATATACGGCGGTATGACCGATTTGGGAGAACGCGAGCGTTGGCCGATCTGATTCAACCCCTGAAGAAGCTCAAGCTGGAAAGCTTCAACAACCTGACCAAGACGCTGAGCTTCAATATCTACGATATCTGCTATGCGCAGAGCGAGCGTGCCCAGAAGGAATACATCGCCTACATCGACGATGCCTACAACGCCGAGCGCCTGACCGCCATCCTGACCGAGGTCGCCACCATCATCGGCGCGAACATCCTCAACATCGCCCACCAGGACTACGACCCGGAAGGGGCGAGCGTCACCATGCTGATCTCCGAGCAGCCGATCGTCGAGGAGCCGCTCAACCCCGAGGCGCCCGGCCCGCTGCCGGAGGCGGTGGTCGCGCATCTCGACAAGAGCCACATCACGGTGCACACCTACCCGGAGAGCCATCCGGACAACGGCATCAGCAGCTTCCGTGCCGACATCGACGTCTCGACCTGCGGCAAGATCTCGCCGTTGCGCGCCTTGAACTACCTCATCCACACCTTCGAATCGGACGTGGTGGTGATCGACTACCGGGTGCGCGGCTTCACCCGCGACGTGCGCGGCGTCAAGCATTACATCGACCACAAGATCAACTCGATCCAGAACTTCATCGACAAGCCGACGCTCAACCGCTTCCACGCCATCGACGTCAATGTCTACCAGGAAAACATCTTTCATACCAAGATGATGCTCCGGGATTTCAATCTCAATAATTACCTGTTCGGCATCACCGAGGCCGACCTCACCCCGCCGGACAAAAAGACCGTGACCCAGCGCCTCAGCCGCGAGGTGCTGGAGATCTTCAACGGCACCAATATCTCGAAGTAGTCGCGCCGGCGCTTGCGACCAGGCGCCGCGAAAGTTCATATCTGCCACGGGGGACACGGGGAATTGCTTGGCGAACATTATCTCCCCCGTGTCCCCCGTGGCTAATCCACCCTTTTCAAGCGCTTTATCCAAAACGTCCACCGCCGTAAAGTTACGGCTTACGCCGATATGTCACGCAGACCAATGGCGGCGAATCGGCCCCTCGGAAACATATTACTTTTCATATATAAAACAAATTGTTATTGAATATTATTAAAGTTTACGTTTGTGGCCGGAAGCCGCGTGCTGCCGTCACGGCATCGTTGCGAGGCACGCCGCCGTGAGCGCGTTTGACCCGGATTGCGCGCAATGCCCGCGGTTGGCGCGCCACCTGGTGGGTGTGCGGCGCGAATACCCCGACTATCACGCGCGACCGGTGGCGCCCTTCGGGGCGGTGCGGCCGCGGCTGCTGATCGTCGGGCTCGCGCCCGGCCTGCACGGCGCCAATCGCAGCGGCCGGCCGTTCACCGGCGACCATGCCGGCATCCTGCTGTACGCGACGCTGCACCGCTTCGGCTACGCCAGCCGGCCGGAATCGGTGGCCCGCGACGATGGCCTCAAGCTCCGGCAATGCCGCATCACCAACGCCGTCAAATGCCTGCCGCCGCAGAACAAGCCGACGCCGGCCGAGGTGCGCGGCTGCAACGGCTATCTGCGCCAGGAGCTGGCCGCGCTGCCGCCGGACGCCGTGGTGCTGGCACTCGGCGCCATCGCCCATCAGGCGGTGCTGCGCGCCCTCGACCTGCGCCAGGCCGATCACCGCTTCGCCCACGGCGCCGTGCATGCGCTGCCGGGCGGACGGCGACTGGTGGATTCCTATCATTGCAGCCGCTACAACACCCAGACGCGCCGCCTGACCGAGCCGATGTTCCACCGGGTGTTCGCGCGCATCGAGACGCTGTTGAACGCCGCCCCGCGCAAACCGTCCAAACCGGCATGAGTCAGCCCGCCTTCGACCCCAAGACCTATGCCCAGACGCTGTCCGGCGCGCCGGGCGTGTACCGGATGCTCGACGCCGACGGCAAACCGCTGTACATCGGCAAGGCGCGCGATCTGCGCAAGCGCGTGGCGAGCTATTTCCAAAAGCGGCCGGCCGGCGGACGCATCGCGCACATGCTCACCCAGGTGGCCGGCATCGAGGTGACGGTCACGCACACCGAGGCCGAGGCGCTGCTGCTCGAGAGCAACCTCATCAAGACGCTCAAGCCGCGCTACAACATCGCGCTGCGGGACGACAAGAGTTATCCTTATATCCATCTCTCCGACCACGAATTCCCGCGCCTGGGTTTCCATCGCGGCGCGCGCCGCGCGGGCGGTCGCTACTTCGGGCCGTACCCGTCGGCGTACAGCGTGCGCGAGAGCCTGAATCTGCTGCAGAAGGTCTTTCCGATCCGGCAGTGCGAGGACAGTGTGTTCCGCAACCGCTCGCGCCCCTGCCTGCAGTACCAGATCAAGCGCTGCACCGCGCCCTGCGTCGGCTATATCGACGCCGCCAGCTATGCCGAGGATGTGCGCCACGCGGTGATGTTCCTGGACGGCCACAGCCAGGCAGTGACCGGGGAGATGGTGGCGCGCATGGAGGCCGCCGCCGCGCGTCAGGACTACGAGACCGCGGCGCGCTACCGCGACCGTATCGCGGCGTTGCGCCGGGTGCAGGAGCGCCAGTCGGTGAGCGGCGAGGGCGGCGACGCCGATATCCTGGCGCTGGACCTGGAGCAGGGCGCGGCCTGCGTCAGCATGACCTTCATCCGCAATGGCCGCAATCTCGGCAACAAGAACTTCTTCCCGCGCATCGGCGCCGAGGAGGCGCCGGCGGCGGTGCTGGGCGCCTTCCTGGCGCAGTTCTATCTGGCCGAGGGCGCGGCGCGCGACCGCCAGGTGCCGCCGGCGGTGTATCTCAGCCACGCGGTGCCGGACCAGGCACTGCTGCAGTCGGTCTTGAGCACCCAGGCCGGGCGGCGCGTGCAGCTGGTGAGCGCGGCGCGCGGCCTGCGCCGTCGCTGGGTAAGCCTGGCGGCGGTGAACGCACGCGACGCGCTGCGTCGCTTGCTCAACGATCGCGCCAGCCTGCGCAACCGCTTCGAGGCGCTCGCCGAGGCGCTCGGACTGGAGGAACTGCCGGAACGCATCGAGTGCTTCGACGTGAGCCACACCCAGGGCGAAGCGACCGTGGCGTCGTGCGTGGTGTTCGGGCCCGACGGGCCGCTCAAGAGCGACTACCGGCGCTTCAACATCGAGCAGGTCGCGGCCGGCGACGACTACGCGGCGATGGCCCAGGCGCTGGAGCGCCGTTACCGGCGCGTACCCGACGACAAGGCGGCGACGCTCCCGGAGCGGCCGCTGCCCGATCTGATCCTGATCGATGGCGGCAAGGGCCAGCTGCATACCGCCGAGAAGATATTGACCGAGCTGGGGGTGGAGGGCGTACGGCTGGTGGCGGTGGCCAAGGGGGTCGAGCGCAAGCCGGGCAGGGAACAGTTGTTCTTGTCCGGCGCGGCCGCGGCCACTATACTGCCCGCCGACTCGCCGGCCCTGCATTTGATTCAACAGATCCGCGACGAGGCCCACCGCTTCGCGATCACCGGACATCGCCAGCGCCGCGGCCGAACGCGCGTGCGCTCGCGCCTCGAGGACATCCCGGGCGTCGGTGACAAGCGCCGCCAGGCCTTGCTCAAGCATCTCGGCGGCATGCAGGAGGTGGCGCGCGCCGGCGTCGAGGACCTGACGCGCGTGCCGGGCATCAGCGCCGATCTGGCCCGGCGCATTTACGCCAGTTTTCACGCAGCGGAAGAATAATCGTGCTCTGGAACGCGCCCAATGTCCTGACCTCGCTGCGTATCGTATTGATTCCGGTCTTCATCGTGGCGTATTACCTGCCGTACGGTTGGGCGCCGCTGTTGACCACCGTGCTGTTCGTGCTGGCCGCGCTCACCGACTGGCTGGACGGCTACCTGGCACGGCGCCTGAACCAGACCTCGCCGTTCGGGGCCTTCCTCGACCCGGTCGCCGACAAGCTGATGGTGGCCGCCGCCCTGGTGTTGCTGGCGGCCGACCCGCGGGTGCAGGCGCAGGTGATCGACCCGCGCCTGTTCGCGATCGTGGTACTGATCGTCATCGGCCGCGAGATCACCATCTCGGCGCTGCGCGAGTGGATGGCCGAGCTCGGCAGCCGCGCCAGTGTCGCGGTGTCGATCATCGGCAAGTTCAAGACCATCGGCCAGATGGTGGCGATCCCCTTCATGCTCTACCGCCAGCCGCTGTGGGGCCTGCCGGTGGTCAAGATCGGCGAGATCCTGCTGTACCTGGCCGCGGGGCTCACGCTCTGGTCCATGGCGGTCTATCTCAAGGCCGCCTGGCCGGTGCTGTCGCGCCCGCCCCGCGGGCCTTAAGGCGCGCGCTTGACAGTCCAGTGACCGCGTTTACAATACCCAGCCTTTAGCGCGGGAATAGCTCAGTGGTAGAGCACAACCTTGCCAAGGTTGGGGTCGCGAGTTCGAATCTCGTTTCCCGCTCCAGACTTCTGTTCGGGCCGGCCGTCGCCGCCCGCCGTAATGCCGACCGGCGAGCAGGCGGGGCGCCGATCCGGGCGACGGCCCCGAGGGGAAGCGCGACGCTTTCCCTGTCTTTTTGTGACATCCCGGCTGGGTGGCAGAGTGGTTATGCAGCGGCCTGCAAAGCCGTGGACGCCGGTTCGATTCCGACCCCAGCCTCCAGTTTCGCATTTCGGTATAATGTTGCAGTGCCTTCCCGATTGCCCGGGTGGCGAAATAGGTAGACGCAAGGGACTTAAGTAATTTGAGCATCCAGGCGGGAAACCCCTGGCATGAATGGGGTCAAATTCGGGGGAATCTCAGCGCGTCATGGCGGTGACAATCCCGAGCTAAGCCCGAGACCGCTTTCTATTGCGGTATGTTGGAGTGAACGCGTGGCAGTTGGGACACAAGAGACGGAGGTTTTCCAGCCTGTTGTCCTTGTTGTTCCCGTTGATGTGATCAAGCTCGAGGGGAATAGGCCGGTTGAGCCATCGTGTTCGGCGGCAGAACGAGCAGCGATGTTCAAGGATGCCATCACGCAACAGCCAGCGCCTGAGTCTGTTGGACTGTACGGGGCGCGAATTGTTGAGATAGCGTTCGATCGGCCATCGCGGCGCGAGCTTCCTCCCCTTGCTCCATGCTTGACCGACGAAATGCGACGTATCGAGATCGAAGTGCCGAATGGCTTTCTTGAGAACGTCGTAATTGCCGCCGTACGGGGCGACGTTGAGCTTCTGCAAAACCTGCCTCAGCGATGTGGCGGTCTTCACCGCCAGCTTGAGCTGCATGGCGGAATACTTTCGGAGCTTCACGATCGTCCCTGTATCGCTCCAGCTTTGGGAAAGTGTAGAGACTTAACGGCCCCTACCTAAGGGCTGGTGAAAACTAGCCTAGGGAAAAGAGAAAGTCCAGACCACAAAATGCGTTCTTCACGGAACGCGGCGGCGAAAGCCGTAGCGGGTAAGAAAATCCCTCGGGGGCAACCCCGTGCCGGTTCGAGTCCGGCCCCGGGCACCATTGCAGAGTTTCACAGCGTCCAATCTGCACATCACGCACGTGCGGTTACTTTTGGCGACTGTCCCGTTCTGGGAGGGCAAACCCAAACACGTTGAAGGCGTGGACCCAGACCGCCAACTACGCGGCGGATGTTGTGATAGCGGCTCGGGGCACCATTTCCGTCGTTTAGCGGCAGGGCAGGGTCTCATCCCGCCGCCGGCGTGGCCGCGCCGCCGCCCAGGGACTTGAGCTCGGCGTTCTTGAGCAGCACCACCGTCTGGTTGAAGCCGCCTTCGGCGGCGGCCTGCATCGCCGTCTTGCCGGAACCGTCCTTGACGTTCACGTCCGCGCCGTTGTCGAGCAGCAGCTTCACCACCAGCGCGCGCCCCTGCGAGGCCGCCACCACCAGCGGGACGTTGCCGCGCTCGTCGGAATAGTTGGGATTGATGCCCGCGCTGATCAGTGAATACACCATTGAAGCGTGGCCCTTGTACGCGGCCTGACACAGGGCGCGCGCGCCGTGCGCGCTGTTGATCTGCTTGATGGGCTTGACGCCCTTCGGCAGGTGCAGGACGAAATTCATGAACGACACCACCACCATCGCCACCAGCGCGAAGAACATGACCTGCGTGCTCACTCCCAGCTCGTTGGCGATGCTCTCGGGCAGATTGGCGCCGACCGCCAGGATGGCGATCACCAGTATCAGCGTGAACTTGAGATAGCGCACCAGCGACACCGTCACGATCGCGATCAGGCCGATGAGCAGGTAGTTCTTGTTGATCCCCAGACCCTTGCTGATTTCATCGGGCAGATTGGCGCCGATGGCCATCAGGGTCACCAGGATGATGATGGCGATGTGCTGGTAAATTTCAGGGATCTTTTTTGCCATGGGAACTCCGCTCGAGGCTCTGTTGCCCTTAATTTGAGACGCAAAATCCATGCAAAATACGCGCCATCGCCACACCAGTTCCCGGGGCCGTCATGGCGGAGACGCCGAGGCCGATAACTGATTGTTTAATGATGCAAGTTTTGTAGGTTTAATACAAGCTGGCGAGCCGCGCTGTCTAGCGGCATGGTCATTAGATCAAGGATACATCGCCCAATGAGTTTGCACGGGAGATCCACGCCGTATTCCCCGGCCGGCCGACGGCTTCCCGGGCGCGCCGGATGACGCCCGGGCCATGCTCGACCTAGACGGCGCATACGGCGAAGGCGGGGGGCAGTTGCTGCGCACGGCCTGCGCCTTGTCCGCCATCACGGGCCAGGCGGTGCGGATTCACGACATCCGGGCACGCCGCAGACCCCCGGGCCTGGCCCCGCAACATCTCACGGCGGTGAAGGCCGTCGCCACGCTGTGCGGCGCCCAGACCGACGGGCTGGAACTGCGATCGCAGACGCTTACCTTTCGTCCCGGGCAGCTCCGTGGCGGCGAGTTTCGTTTCGACGTGGGGACGGCGGGCAGCGTGACGCTGGTGCTACAGGCGCTGCTCCCGGCGGCGCTGTTCTGCAGCACGCCGATTCGTATCCATCTGATCGGCGGCACCGACGTTCGGGGCGCACCGCCGTTCGACTATCTGCGATTCGTCTTCTTGCCACTGCTCGCGCGCATGGGGGCGGACGTCAAGCTGACGCTGCTGCGCCGCGGTTACTACCCGCGGGGCGGCGGCGAGATTACGGCGGAGGTGTGGCCGGGCCGGCTAGGTCCGCTTCGACTGGAGGCGGCGGGCGCGCCAGAGGAAATCCGCGGCATTGTTCATGTAGCGAACCTGCCGGCGCATATCGCAATGCGCATGCATCAGACCGCGGTGCAGGCGCTGTCCGATCTGGCGCCTGTCGAAGTTGAACAACTCGTGCTAGATCGGTCACAAGCCGTCGGGCAGGGCGGTGCGATCGTGCTGTGGGCGCATTGCGGACAGGCGCTGCTCGGCGGGTCCGAGGTAGCCCAACGCGGCATCGCCGCGGAGCGCATCGCCGAGAACGCCGCACAGGCGCTGCGCGCGGAAATCCGCGCCGGCGCCACGCTCGACATCCATGCCGCCGATCAGATCCCGGTTTACGCCGCGCTCGCGCATGGCCGGTCAAGTTTCCTGGTGCGCGACCTGTCCGCCCACGCGCAGACTGTCCTCTGGCTGCTAACGCGATTTCTGCCGGTGCATGTGCACACGGCCGCCGCGGGTGCCTGCACGCGATTGGATATCGAACCGGGCGCGCGCCGGGAAGGGAAGGCAGGAGTGGACTAGAAAGCCACTCATGGAGCCGTCATTCCACCCGAAACACCCCCAACAGGAGTTAACGTAAGCGATTTTATCCATAGACTGTTGTCCCGATGGATCGGTGATGAGAGGCATTTGGGTGCAAACTTCGCCACCCAAATGTCCCTCAGTGGGCGGCAACTCCACCCAAAAGTAACTCATTGGGCGACGGCCCGGACATTATAGAAAGAGCTACCCTGGACAAGATGGCTGATCGAGTATATCGATCACGCCTCGATGACGATGCTGCTTTAGCTGATTCGTTGGCATGGATGTGTAAAATCATCGCCAAGAGTGGCGAGGGAAGATACAAGCAATTATTGCTGAGCGTGAGGTCCGCAGAGGGCTTTTCAGACAGCCCGTGCTGGACGGCTCAGGCTGACCGAAAATCTCCTGCCGAAGCGCTCTCGTTGACCGCGACCCTGGGGTGCTTTTGGGTGGAAACGGGGGACTTTTGGGTGGAACGACGAAGGGCCAACCGGAAATGGCTAGCGTACTGATATGGGTGCTTTTTATTATTTTACATAATATACATTATACGTATTAATTAAGTCGGTAGCGTCAATGCCCAGCCCGCCCCAGTTGTTGGGCGAACTAAAAGTCCTCTATTAAGTCCTCTGGCGGGAGATTTTCGGTCTGCCTATGTCTGCCTATAGAGAAGACCCTTTGGGATGTCCGGGCGGCGCTCTGCGGGTCTCACGCTCGCGGTCGTAAGTTGAACGCGCTTTAATAGAAAGCTCCGGGACGGGACGATCACGCGCCGCCTGTCGCCAATCTGTTCAAGGCCGCCGGCCCCCCCTATACTGCGGCAATGCTCAGTCGTCTGCGAACACGTCGCGCCAAGCGCCGTTTTCTGATCACCGCCCTGCTCGCCCTGCTGCTCGGCCCGGGACTGCGCGTGTGCCTGCACGCGCCGCACGCGCCCGATACGGACCATGCGCATGCCACCGCCGTGCACCTGGAAAGCCACTTCTTCGCAACCGATGACGGCGACGATCAGCCGGGCGACCGGCATGTGCCGCTCAGCCTGGCCTTGGTCAAGGTGCTCGTCGCGGGCGCGCTGCTCGCGATTCTCGCATCCATCGGCCTGGTCTTGTTGCCGCGCGAACCGGCAAGCCGGTTCGCCACGGTGCACGGATGCGTCCTGCTTCCGTCGGTCAGCCTGCGCCTGCGCCCGCCGTTGCGCGCACCGCCGCGCTAGTTCCCCCACGTTGACCCGATAAGCTGCTGCGCGAGCAAGCTGCTCGTGCGCGCTCCTGCCCTCTCTGGATGCGGCCTCACGGCCGCGCGCGGAGGATTGACTGGTGAATCGTACAATTGCCGTTTCCACGGCGCTCGCGGCGTGGATCGCCGCCGCGCCCTTGCCACCACCCGCGGCGGCTGAACCCGCGAGCTGGACGCTCCGGTCCGCAACCCGGCGCGCGCTGGACGTGGCCCCCGAGCAACACGCCGCCGCGGCCGACGTCGAGGCGCGCGCCGCCGCGTTGCGCCAGGCGGAGAGCTGGCCCAACCCGAGTGTCGATCTGCGCGCCGACGACAAGCTCGGCCAGGAAGACGGCCAAGGCGGCACCGATCTCACGCGCGCCGGGCTCAGCCAGCCGCTGCCGCTGCGACGTCTGGCGCGTCAGGGGGCCGCGGCCGAAGCCGCGCTGCGCGCCGCACAGGCGAGCCGCCGCCATCGCCAGCTCGAGCTCGAACAACGGGCCGCAGCCGCGTTTCACGCCCTGCAACTCGCGGCGGCGCGCCGTGATCTCGCCCAGGACAGGCTCGCGCTGACCAAGACCTACGCCGGCGGCGGCGCCGGCCGGCGCGACCCCCTGGTGCGCTACCTTCCCCCGCTCGAGCGCCGGCGGGTCGCGATTCTCGCCGAAGAGGCGCAGCAGGCCGTGCTCGCGGCGCAGCGCGACCACGATCAGGCGGCGATCGAATTCCGCGCCTTGTTGGATCTTCCCGCCGACGCGCCGATCGACGTCGCGCCGCTGGTCGCGCCCGCAGCGTTCCCCGGGCTTGCCGCCCTCGAACGCGATCTCGCCGTGCACCCGGCGCTCGAAGCCGCGCGCCACGAGCGCGATGCGGCACGCGCCGCGATCGCCGTCGCCGAATCGCAGCGCTTCGCCGATCCCGAGGTCGGGGTGTTTCGCGAGCGCGACGTGCTCAACGGCGCGCGCCGCGACGTCACCGGCATCGCGCTGACGGTGCAGGTCCCGCTGTGGAATCTGAACCGCGGCCCGGTCGACGCCACACGCGCCCTGGCCCTGGGCGCACAGGCGGACCTCACCGCGCGCGAGCGCGACGCCGTGACGCGCCTGCGCCGCAGCCATGCGGAGCTGGCGCGGCTCACCGAGCAGCTCGCACGCCTGCACACCACGCTGCTCGTTCCCGCGCGCGAACTTCTCGATCTCACGCGTCGCGCCTTCGCCGTGGGCGAGGCCGACCTGCTCGCGCTGGTGGATGCCAACAACCTCTATTTCGACACCCAGGCGCGTCATCTCGAGTTGCTCGGCGCGAGTGCGCTCGCCGCCGCGAATCTGCGCGCGGCCGCCGGACGTTCGGTATTGACCCCGGAGGCGACGCCATGATCGCCGCGCTCATCCGCTTTGCGCTGGTGCAGCGCCTCATGATGCTGCTCGTCGCCGTGGCGGTGATCGCCGGCGGGCTGTGGGCGTATCGCACCCTGCCGATCGACGCCTTCCCCGACATCTACACCCCGCAGGTGCAGATCACCATCAAGGCGCCGGGCATGACGCCCGAAGAGGTCGAGCAACGCATCACCTTCCCGATCGAGCTGGAAATGCAGGGCCTGCCGCGCCAGACCGCGTTGCGCTCGCTCAACAAGTACGCGCTCGGCCTGGTGACCGTCTGGTTCGAGGACGGCACCGACATCTACTGGGCGCGCCAGCAGGTGGCCGAGCGCCTGAGCCAAGTGCGCGACGCCCTGCCGGGTGAGGTCGAACCGGTGCTGGCGCCGATCACCACACCCTTGGGCGAGATCTACATGTATCGCATCGAGGGCGGTGCCCTGAGCAACGCCGAACGCCGCACGCTCCAGGATTGGGTGATCCGCCCACGGCTGCGCGCCGTGGCGGGCGTCGCCGACGTGAACTCGCTCGGCGGCGAGGTGCGCGCCTTCGAGGTCCGGGCGCAGCCGGAACGACTGGCCCGCCACGGCCTCGGCCTCGACGATCTCGAACGGGCGCTCGCGGAAAGCAACCGCAATGCCGGCGGCGACCGCATCAATCGCGCCGACCGGACGCTGCTGGTGCGCACCGTCGGCGTGCTGCGCAACCCGGACGACATCGGCCGGGTGGTGGTGGCGACGCGCGCCGGCGCGCCCGTCCTGGTGCGCGACGTCGCGGACGTGCGCCTCGGCGCCCTCACCCGCTACGGCGCCGTGACCGCCGATGCCCGGGGCGAGGTCACGACCGGCCTGGTGCTGCTGCGCAAGGGCGCGAACGGACGCGCAACCGTCGAGGGCGTGAAGCGCGAGCTGGCGGCGCTCGCGCCGGCGCTGCCAGAAGGCGTGCGTATCGTACCGTTCTACGATCGCGCCGAGCTCATCGAGTCGGCCGTCCGCACCGTCGAGACTGTGCTGGGCGAGGCGGTAGTGCTGGTGCTGATCGTGCTCGTCGTGCTGCTCGGCAACCTGCGCGCGGCGCTGACCGTGGCCCTGATCCTGCCGTTGTCGGTGCTGTTCACCTTCCTGATGATGCGGCTGTTCGGCATTTCGGCGAATCTCATGTCGCTCGGCGGGCTGGCCATCGCCATCGGCCTGCTGGTCGACGCGGCCGTCGTGGTGGTCGAGAACATCCACACCCAGCTCGCGCAGGCGCCGAAGGGCGTCGGCCGGCTGCACCTGGTCTATCGCGCCGCCAGCGAGGTCGGCGTGCCGGTGCTGGCGGGCATACTGATCATCGTCATCGTGTTCCTGCCGCTGTTCGCACTGAGCGGGCTCGAGGGCAAGATGTTCGGGCCGCTCGCGCTCACCCTCTGCCTGGCGCTGACCGGGTCGCTGCTGCTGTCGCTCACCGTCATCCCGGTGCTCGCCAGCCTGCTGATGCGGGGCACAGGGCACCATCGCGAGGACCGGGTGCTGGCCGCGCTCAAGCGCGTCTACCTGCCGGCCATGCGCTGGGCGCTCCGGCACCGCCGAACCGCGATCGGCGGCGCGCTGGCGGCGCTCGCGCTGGCGGCCGCGTTGTTCCCGTTCATCGGGCGCGAGTTCATGCCGGTCATGGACGAAGGCACGACCGTGATCATTATTGAGAAACAGCCGGACATCACCCTGGAGGCCTCGCTCGACGCGGACGCGGTTTATCATCGGGCGATGATGGCGTTGCCCGAGGTCACGGGCGTGGTGTCGCGCACCGGCGCCGACGAACTGCGGCTCGATCCGATGGGCCTCTACCAGACCGACAATTTCATCCAGACCCGGCCGCGCGCCGAATGGACGCGCAGTCTTGGCGAGTTCCAGGAGGCGCTGCGCGCCCAGATCGAACCATTCGACGGCATCGAGCTGGCGTTCACTCAGCCGATCGACATGCGCGTCTCCGAGATGCTGTCGGGCGTGCGCGCGGCGCTCGCCATCAAGCTCTACGGCGACGATCTGGCGGTGTTGGAGACCGTGTCGAAGCGCATCGAGCAGATGGCCAGCAAGGTGCGCGGCGCGGTCGACATCGTGCGCCCGCCGCTGCTCGGCCAGCGCTATCTCCAGATCGAGATCCGCGCGGCGCGGATCGCGCGTTACGGGATACGGGCCGAGGACATCAACCGGCTGGTCGAGACCGCGGTCGGCGGCCGCGTCGTCACCGAGGTGGTCGAGCCGGCGCGCCGCACCGGCGTGCTGCTGCGATTCCCGGAAGCGGCGCGCACCACACCGGCGGCCCTCGCCCGCCTGCCGGTCGAGGCGCCGGGCGGCGCCAAGGTGCCGCTCGCGCTGCTGGCCGATGTCCGCGAGGTGGACGGGCCGGTGCAGATCACGCGCGAGGCCGGCAAGCGGCTGGCGGTCGTGCAGGTCAACGTGGAGGGGAGAGACGTGGTGGGATTCGTCGCCGACGTGCGGGCGGCGATCGCGCGCGAGATCGGGCTTCCGCGGGGATACTACCTGGAGTACGGCGGGCAGTTCGAGAACCAGCAGCGCGCCGCGGCGCGCCTCGGGCTGGTGGTGCCGGTATCGATCGCGCTGATCTTCGCGCTGTTGTTCACCACCTTTCGCTCCCTGTCCCAGGCCGGGCTGATCCTGCTGAACATTCCGTTCGCGCTGATCGGCGGCGTGCTCAGCCTGTACGCGTCGGGGCTGTACCTCTCGGTGCCGGCCTCGGTCGGCTTCACCGCCCTGTTCGGGGTGGCGGTGCTGAACGGCGTGGTGATGGTCGCGTATTTCAATCAACTGCGCGACGCCGGGCGCAGCGTGCTCCAGGCGGTGCAGGAAGGCGCCGAGCGCCGGCTGCGTCCGGTGCTCATGACCGCCCTCATCGCCTCGCTCGGCCTGGTGCCGATGCTGCTCGCCACCGGCCCCGGCTCGGAGCTGCAGCGACCGCTGGCGGTGGTGGTGATCGGCGGCCTGGTCACGTCGACCGCGCTCACCCTGCTTTTGCTTCCGACTCTCTACGCCTGGCTGATGTCGCGCGCCGAGCGGCCGTCGCGACGCACTTCCGGAGACACGCCATGAAAAAGCTGACACTCATCGTCAACGCCGACCGTCAACTGGCGCTCGCCGACCTGCTGCGCGGGCTGGACCGGATCAACGGCTTCACCTTCACGCCGGTCGAGGGCCACGGCACACAGGACGAGCGCGACCCCAAGCTCTCGGCGCGCGACCGCGTGGTCGGCTATACGCCGCACGTGCGCGTCGACCTGGTGCTGGACGACGGCGACGTCGCGGCGGTGCTGAAGGCGCTGCGCGCGGGCCGCAGCGGGGTAACGGGTCGCGGAGTCTACTGGGTCACGCCGGTCGCGGAATACGGCAGGCTGTGACTCGCAGTTCGTCTTGCGTTGATCTCCACATCGAGGACGGTGCGACGCGGCCCGGGCAGGCCGCCGCGCTCAGCCCGCGCAGCAGGACAACTGCGTCACGTCCTTAGTAAAGGTCTGGGCGCAAAGCTTGAGGCCCTCGACCATCGTCAGATACGGGAACAATTGATCCGCCAAGTCCTGGACGGTCATCCGGTGGTGCAGGGCCAGCACCGCGGCCTGGATGATCTCGCCGCCCTCCGCGGCCAGTAGCTGGGCGCCGAGCAGCCGGCCGCTGTCCTGCTCGGCGACCAGCTTGATGAAGCCGCGGGTGTCGAAATTGGCGAGCGACCGTGGCAGATGGTCGAGCGTGAGCGTGCGGCTGTCCGCGTCGATGCCCCGCTGCGTCGCCTGTGCCTCGGTGAGGCCCACGGTCGCGACCTGGGGATCGGTGAAGATCACCGCTTCTGCCGGGTAGTAACGGAATCCCTCGATGGGCTTGCGCGGCGCCTTCACCAGCCCGACCCGCTGGTAGTAACGCACGGATTCCACGTTGACGCCGGCCGCCCGGGCCACGCGCCCGATCGTCAGCTCAGGGTCGCTCATGACAGTTCCCCCGGAAAATAATCGAATGTACCGCCGGACACGGGTACGGCGTCAAGCCTTATTGCGGCACGGCCGGCCGGACACCGGGCTTTACCTGGAGTCGGCTCCAGGTTGTAGACTTCCGCCTGAGCACGCGAATGCATTTCTAATAGCGGAGTCGAACAGTCATGGCCATCAAGGTGGAAGTATTCTCCTCTCCGGGCTGCAGCAAGTGCGGCCACGCGAAAGCGCTCCTGCGCCGGATCGCCGAAGAGGTCGGCGGCGGCCGCATCGACTGGCGCGAGGTCAACGTGCTGGAAGAGATCGACCACGCCGTCGAACTGGGCGTGTTGACGACCCCGGCGATCGCGATCGACGGAGAGCTGGTGTTCGCGGGGCTGCCGTCGACGAACCGGCTGCGCAAGCTGCTGAGGGCGCGGCTGGACGCCGCTCCGCCGGGGGCCGGCGCATGAGCGCCCTGCTCCTGACGACCGCGGGCCTGCTCGGCGCGCTGGCGTTCTTCGAGCCGTGCACCGTCGCCACCCACACGCTGTTCTCGGTGCGCTCACACAGACTGCCACGCACCCGGTGCTGCGCGGGTCTGCTGTCGGTGTGGCTCGCCCGAAGCGCGTTGTGCATCGGGCTGCTGATGCTGATCGTGGCGCTCGCCCCCGTGCCGGCCTGGGGTGCCTATGTCCCGAGCGTGATCCTGGCCGCGATGGCCACCGTCTACCTCGTGTCGCGCTTCGCCTACCTTCCGGTGCCGCACCTGGAGTTCCATCGCGTCCTCCCCGGCGGCGACCGGCTGGCGGATGCGCTGCGCCTGGGCCTGACCTTGCCGGCATGCACGCTGCCGTTGTTCGCCGTGGTCGCGGGCGTCGCCGCAACGGTCGATTCCCTCGCGCTCGCCGCCGCGGCCGGATTCCTGTTCGCCACCCTGTTCACCCTGCCCATGGTGTTCGCGTCGTTCCGCGGCGTGGATTCCGCGGGCCGCGAGCTGCTCGCGCGCGCGGCCAAGGCCAGCCCGTATCTGACGGCGGCGCTGCTGGTCGGGGCGGCCTTGTACCTGCTGGTCGCGGCGCTCGATGTCACCCCGGGCACGCTGCGCGCGGCCTTGCAGGAAGCGAGCCTGTTGGGCGTCGGGCTCGGCTTCCTCGCCGGCTTCGTGTTCAGCTTCAACCCGGTGTCGTTCGCGTCCATACCGGTGGTCCTGGCCTATGTGACGCGGTCCCGCGGGGAGCGCCGCGCGGTGCTGCTGGGCGGCGCCTTCGTCGCCGGCATGATCGCCACCCACGTGGCGCTGGGAATCGCCGCGGCGCTGGGCGGAGACTGGGTGCAGCGCGCCCTGGGCCGGCACTGGGGCCTGCTTCTCGGGCCCGTGTTGATCCTGCTCGGTCTGCTCTGGCCGGGCTGGCTCACGCTGCGGCTGCCGTGGGTGTCGCTGCCGGCCAAACGGGCCACCGGGGCCTGGGGCGCGTTCCTGCTCGGGATTCCGTTCACGGTCGCCGTCTGTCCGTTCTGCACCCCGGCCCTGTTGGTGGCGCTCACCGCCAGCGCCGGAATCGGATCGGTGTCCTTCGGTTTTGCGCTGTTGCTCGCCTTCGCGCTCGGGCGCAGTATTCCGATCCTGCTGGGCGCATGGAGCATGGGCTGGCTGGAATCCTTGCAGGTGCTGTCGCGCCATCAGAAGGCGGTTGAGATCGCGGCGGGCGTGACGCTGGTCATCACGGGAGCGTATTTGCTCAATGAGTACTTCTTCATCATCCGCTATTGATCGCGCGCCGGCGCGCGGGCGGGCAGCGCCGGACGGCAAGACCCGTTATCGCATCGGCGACGTCAGTCGCCTGACGGGACTGTCGGCCGACACCCTGCGCTATTACGAAAAGCTCGGCCTGCTGCCGCGGGTGAACCGTCTGTCCTCGGGGATCCGTTTGTACACGGAGCGCGACATCTCGCGCCTCAAGTTCATTCAACGCGCACAGACCATGAACTTCAGCCTGGCGGAGATCGGCAAGCTGCTGACGATGCGCGAGGACCCGCAACGCGCCCGCCGGGGCGTGCGCGCGCTCACCGCCGCGAAGCTTGAAGAGGTCCAGGCGCGCCTGAAAGAGATCACGACGCTGCGGAATGAACTGCAGCTCCTGCTCAATCTCTGCCGGGCGACCGCGGAGGGTTGTCCGATCATCGAGACCATCGACCAAAGCCCGCGCCAGCGCGTAAAGCGCACAAGCCGTCAGACTGCCAGGAACCGCGGTTAGCGACAGCTTGCCGTCGCTGCAGCGGTTTTCATCGCCATCTCCCTTCTCTGGGTCGGGGTGACACGTCGCACACCCGGGATGCGCTCGATCTGCGCCTGCTTCCAGTCCGGAACAAAGGAGCTGGCCATGTGCATGTTGGACACACCGGGCTGCGCGACCCACACGTCCGCACCAGCGTGACGCAGATAGGACACGATCTGGCCGGACTCGCCGGCAAACAATCCTTCGAAGAAGATCACCAGCACAAAGGCGCTCGCCACGCCGGCCGCGCTGCCCAGCAGGCCGAGCGGTTCGTCGAGCAGACTCTTCCACGTCCAGCGCCACATATCAGCTCCGGAACACGATGCCGGGATCCAGCATGGCGGTGGCGCGCACCGGCAACAGCGAGCCGAGCAGCGCGAACCCCAGGGCCGCGACCGCGGTGCGCGCCAACGGCACGGACTCGACCGGCAATACCCGGTACAGCGGCGACATCCATTGAATGAGCGCCGCCAGGCCCTGGGCCAGGATCACGCCGACCGGCAGGGCCAGCAACATCAGCAGCACCGCCTCCGCGACCACCAGGCGCGCCAGCTCAAGCTGGGTGATGCCGAGCGCGCGCATCACGCCAATGCCCCGGATGCGGGCGTTGACCGCCGCGAACATGAAGATGCCGACCACCAGCACGCCGATGACATAGCCGATGGCCACGAGAAATCCCAGGATCGGCCCGAACAGCGCGCGGCCGAGGTTCTCGTCATTGGTGGCGAGTGCCGCCGGCTGGAAGACATCGACCGATGCGACCTTTGACTCTATCGCCTGCGCCACGCGTGCGATGTCGGCGCCGGGGCGCAGCTCGACGAGCAGGAAGCTCAGCAGCGGAAAAGTCGTGATGTCGGCGACCAGCTCGGATTCGAGATAGAAATCGATCAGGTCGTCATAAGTGATGAACGCGAACGGTGTGAACATCGCCGCCGTGCCGATCGACACACCGGCGATCGAGAACCGAAACCCGGAGATCTCGAAATCGTCGCCGGGCTTCAGGGCGTAACGGTCCGCCAACGATTCGTCGATTACGATCTGCCGCCGTGCCGAAATGCGCGCGCCCTCGATCAGGCGTGACGGGCCGCCGGCGACATCGTAGACCAGCAGAAAGACCGGCGTGCGGCGTCCCGCATGGTCGAAAATCACCGGCAGGGTGGTCATGGGATAGGCCTGGTCGACGCCATCGACCGCCTCGACCTGGGCGCGCGCCAGCTGCGGGATGACCGAGCGTGCCGCCATCATGTTCGCAACACCGGTCTGGGTCAGCACCAGATCGGCACCGCGCTCCAGCACCGCCGCACGCAGCTGCGCATACAAGCCCTCGCGGAAGCCTTCGAGCGTCAGGATCACCGCCACCACGGCCGCGATCGTGCCACAGGTCAGCAACACGCGGATGCGGTCGTAGGTCACCTGACGATAGATCAACTGGAACATGTCCACACCCTGCCCAATACCTCCTATCGCTCACGCGGCAGCTGTTGGCTCATCGCCCAAACGTGAAACCGCACCTGCCGCTTCTGCCCGACGCCGACCGCCCCTTTGTCGAGATACAGGGCCCAGGCCCAGTCTGGTTCGTAGAGGCTGGTGGTCGAGGACCAATAGACGTCCTGTACGCTCCGGAACGGATGGTGTAACGGTAGCGCCGGAGTGTGGATCGAGCAATCGGCCAGCGACTCGAGCTCCGTGATGGTGGGTAGTCGCCAGCCCGGCTCGGCGAAACGTCTGTTGAGCGCCTGGACGGCCGTCAGCGCCGCCTCCCAGGAGACTGCCCCGCCGAGCTCCGCCTCGGAGCGCCAGTACAGCCCGGTGAGGCGATCGCAGTTCGCGCCAGTTCGGCAGGCGCCAATCGGATACCCCGAATGCCGCGCGCCGATTGAGCTCGGCGACAAAGTCGAGGGCCTCACGCCAATTCAGCGGATACTCGGCCAGATTCGCGTTGCGGCTCCATACCAGTCCGGTGAGCCGGTCCAGCACCGTGTTGCCCTTCACTTCGAAACGCGGTGCCGGCCAGTTGCGACCGCGCCGGGTTTCGGCATCCTGACCGCTGCCGGCGCAGGCGATTTCCTGGCCTTGCCTGTCGTGGCAGGTTTCCTGGCCGGTCCACAGCACCGGGCACAATGCGTCGCCGCTCACGCATGGCCTCCCATTCGACACCAAATACATTCGCAATCGATGTGGTCGCAACTCGCGTCCTGCCGTCGACTCCGGTAGGTCCACCGCGCCCAGGGCAGCAGCAAGCGCCTGAATAGCGTGGGCCGATAGATGCGGTGCAGCAACGCCCGCGCATCGCCGTGGCGCCCCTGCATCCGCAGCAGCCATCGATAGCCGCGATTGCCCAGCCTGCCGAAGATGGCACGATTCACGATCGAGGCCGACTGGGTGGCGCCGAACGCGCGGCGCCAGGCGCGATCGTAGTCGCCGCCGCCGAGCATGCTGCGTGCCGCGAGCACCCCCGAGGCCAGGGCGTAACGCATGCCGAACCCCCACAACGCATCCTGGAAACCGGCCTGCTCGCCGGCCACCGGGTGCCCGCCGGACAGGGCGGTGACCGGCAGCCGCAGATTGCCGACACCGCCGTGCGCTCGGGCATTGCGCATCCGCAGTCCAACCAGATGCTCGAACGCGGAGACGGTGCGCTGCACGTATTGCCGTTCCTGCTTGAACCCGGTGAACATGCAGCTCTTCACCGTGCCGCGTCCGCCGCGCGCGGGCCGACCGCGAGCACGCCCTGCCCCGCGATGCGCTCCATCCGGCTGTTGAACCGGACCTCGACCCCGAGCGCCTGGGCCTGGGCCAGCAGCGCCCGATCGAGCGACCCCTCGAGCAGACCGGCGGTGATCCAGAACGGCGCCTTCACGGACAACGTGAACAGCCAGCCGGCGGCGACCGAGCCCACACCCTGGCCGAGACTCGCGACCGCGGTCTGGAGACCGAAGGTGGCACCCTGCCCCGCACCGGCGGCGAGCGACACCAGGTAGGCCAACGCCGGGATCAGAAGACCGGTCACCCCGGCGATCAAGGCCACCGCCAGCAGCAGCGCGTCATAGCGCACGGAGAATGGCAGCAACACGAGGCCGATGGTCATCGCGAGCAGGGCCGGCACAAGCAGCGCCCGGCCGCCGGTACGCCTGATGAGCGGAGCGAGCACGAAGACCTGCGCGAGGACCATAATCAGGCTGCACTCGGCGAACATGATCCCGATCTCGCGTGGACCGAGATTCAACACCTGCCGCCCCTGCAAGGCGATCGCCACTTCGAAACTGCCCAAACCGAACATCACCAGCAGCGACAATGCCAACAGGCCAGGAAGCGATGGCGTGGCGGGTCGCGGCGCGTGCGCGCTGGAGCGCCGCAGGCGCGGTTGCGGCAGCCCGCGGAAGGCGCCATACCACACGGACTCACCCAGCAAGGCCACGACATAGAACGGCCACGCAAGCGTGTCGGCGGCGACCGTGGGCGCCGCGCTAAGCGGGTCGTTGGGCACCAACCCGGCGCTCAACGCCGGGCCGGACAGGAAGCCGAGCGCGTTCGCCGCATACAGCCAGGCAAAGGTCTGCGCGCGTTCGCTCCGCGCCTGGCGATCGCCGGTCAAGGCGAATACCGTGGGAATCACCGCCGCGGCGAATACGCCGGCCAACGCACGTGCGCCGTACGCGAACTCGAGACCCGGCAAAAGCGCAAATGCGAGCATGGCGCCGCTGAAGCCGGCGAGTCCGAACAAGAGCACTTTCCGCCGGCCGAGGCGGTCGGAAATCCTGCCCCAAACCGGCGCGGACACAAACAGCGCCAGCAGGTAAACGCCGGTGAGCGGGCCGGTATGCCAGGCGACGGCCGCATTCGACGGCTGCTCCAGCATCCGCGCAAGAGAAAAGGGCGGCACCGGCAACACCACGCCGTACCCCATCGCGACCACGAACCAGGAGGGTCGCAAGACCGAGTGATAACCGCTTCATGACGCGGTAAACCGATATCCAAGAGTTGACCCACCTCCGGCCACGTGTACCGGAGAGCCGGGTCGCCTTTCGTGAATGACAATGCATCCAATATCCCTTGCGCCGCAGTCATGCCGCGGTCCGGCCTGCGCCGAGGCACGGAACAAAGGCCGGTGTGCGTCCCGCGTATTCGCGGTACGCCGCGCCGAACTCGGCCGCCACCTCGCGCTCTTCGCGGCGCGCCAGGCGCAGGTACATGAACGTCAGCACTGGAAACATCGCCAGCGTCAGCAGCGTCGGCCACTGCAGCAGGAATCCGAACATGATGAACACGAAGGCGACGTACTGCGGGTGCCGGATACGGGCATACGGCCCGGTCGTCGCCAGGCGGTGGCCGCGCTGCGCCGCATACAGCACCCGCCAGGCGCTCGCGAGCAGGATGAATCCGCCGCCGATGAAGACCATGCTCAGCAGATGAAACGGTCCGAAGTGCGGGTTGGTCCGCCAACCGAACAGCATCTCCAGAAGATGGCCGGAGTCGTGCGCCAGCCAGTCCACGCCGGGATAGCGGCTCTGCAGCCAGCCGGACATCAGGTAGATCGTCAACGGAAAGCCGTACATCTCGGCGAACAGCGCCACCAGGAACGCCGAGAATGCGCCGAACGACCGCCAGTCGCGCGGTGTGTGCGGCTTGAAGAAACTGAACGCAAAGATGACGAAGACCGCCGAGTTGATCGCAGCCAAGGACCACAAGCCGTACGCGGGCGCGACGTTGCTCATGGCTCCCTTTCCCCGGAATGTTTGTGCGATTCGCCATGCGCACCGTGGCCGCCGTGGCCGAAAACGTGCAACAGCGGGCACAGCAGAAGCAGCACGAACGGCAACGCCCCCAACAGATGTGCCTGGTGCTCGCCGAACAGGAAAAATCCGGCGATCGCCAGGAAACCGACCAGCGCCAGGCCGGCGCGCGACACCCGCCCGCCCGCGCGCCGCCTTCTGGTCCGCCGGATCATCGATGCCTCGCCTTTGGTTTCGTCGGCTCGCTCGCGCTGCGCAAGCTATCGAGTGTCTTGGCGGTCCGGCCGGACGCTCGCCACAGGTAAACCATTGCCGCGGCACAACTTGCGGCAATCGCGGCACCCGCTATCGTGATCCAGGACAGACCCGACCGTGGATACGCCCAGATCGTCAGCGCGATCATGGTTACGCCGATCGCCGACAGTGCCCATACCCGGCCATGACTCCACAGCCTGTTCATGGCCGCGACCTGCCCGATGATCCGACCGCGGAATGTGACCCGCCGCGCTCGCCCATACCTAACCTCCGAGGTCACGTTTTCTCTGCTCAAACTCGTCCTTGTCGATTTCACCGCGCGCGTAGCGCTCCTTCAGAGTCTCCAGCGCCGTGCTTCCCCGTGAGCCGGCGTTGCTGCTCGCAATCCACTTCACTGCCAGCACCAGCGCCACGATGATGACGCCCCAGAACAGCACCATCTGCAGCCCACCCATGCCCCACCCCCATCCGTCTCCGCCCATCAGACCCATGACTCACCTCCAACAGTCGAAGAAACCGTTCACGTCGCCCGTACCGTCTGCCCGGTTTCAACGTGCCGCGCGCGCGGCGAACAGCCGGTACAGCGGCACCCACACCACGGCGAGGTACCAGCCGTACAGATAGCTCTCAATCAACCCGATGAAGTACGCGCCCCAACTTATCCAGGTGAAACCTGGCAACAGCTTTTCCCAGGCCGTGTACATGGCATGCTGAGGGAACAGCAGGTCAAACACCACGCACAGCGTGTAGGTAACAGCCAGGAACAGGCTGCTTGCGTGTCCAACTGCGGCGATCGATACTCCCGCTGTCATGGCATGCCTCCAGTACACGGCGCGGTGCGTCAGGTGGCCGCGGCGCAGGCACTAAATCTTATCGGCACCGGCGACGGACTTGGTGCGAATGCGGAAGACCTGCTCCGCGGGAAGCACGGCCACGATTCCGTCGCCCGGCAATCCCTGGTGCGCCGCTTCCAGTATGGCGTTTGCGACGGCCTCGACCCGGTCCTTGCCGATGAAGATCTCGATCCGCGCGTGGCTCCTGGGAACCCGGCCCTGGTGTCGCACGCCAGGCGCCAGGGTTCGGTGATCGGTTATGACCGCATCACTTGGTCTTACCGGCGTCCATCGGCTGCTTCATCATCCCGTCCATGCGCATGCGCATATCCCCCATCTGTTTCTGCATGCCCGAGTCCATCATCATGCCCTTGCCCATCATGCCGGACATGTTACCCATCATGCCGGCCATCTCGCGCATGCGCTCGCTCATGCGTTTCTGCATGTCGGCGTTCATGTCGCCTTTGGACATCATATCGGACATCTTCATCATCTGATCGCCCATGTCGTGCATCATGCCGGACATTTGCTGCATGCCGGGGCCACCCTGGTCGCCCTGCATCATGCCGCCGCCCATCTGTGCGTAGACCGCACCGGACAGCGCAACGACGGCGACCAGCAGCGCCGACCCCATTGCTTTCAACGAACGCTTTCTACTCATGACAGCCTCCTGGGTTATAGACAATGGCCGGAACGGCCGGTCTCCGCACCGTTGGTGTTCACTTGCCCGGCTTGAACTCGTCGGGCGCGTGCCGCTTCGGCGGCTGCGGCTCGACATCCGGACCCAGCACGCCCTTGGCCTGTGCCTGCAGCGCGAGCGCCGTCAGCCCGTTGTGCCGGCCGCGCTCGTTGTAGAGCACGTCGATCACCTTCTGCTGGGCGTCGAACACCAGCGTATAGGTGCGCAGTCCGGCACCCTCGCCCACCTGGTAGACCCAGCCGGTCAGACCGTTCGGCAGGCTGACCTCGCGGTGTGCCTTGCCATGGTGCGCGAAGGCCGCCTCGCGGGTGATGACGGCCAGCGGATATTCGGTCAGCGCCCGCTCGGTGTCGGTCCGGGCATCGAACACGGGCGGCATCGGCATTTTGCCGGGTTCGGCGGCGAATGTCGGAGCGAAACCGCTTAGAGCACCTAACAAAATGAGAAACGGGTGTAGGGTGCGTCCCACGCACCGCTTAATATTTCGGTGCGCAGGGCGCACCCTACGGTTCGGCGTTGAATGCGAGGTCATTTTGTTAGGCACTCTTAGCGTCATCGCACAAACGATAAGTACTGTGTGCAGTATTCTCATAGCTCCTCTCCTGCTGCGTTGTCAGGTATCGCAAGGTTGTCGGACGCGACGCGTCAAGGTGTCGCTCACCCCTCGAGGTCGCGCTTGCGGCGCTCGAACTCCTCTTTGTCGATCTCACCCCGGGCGTAGCGCTTCTTGAGGATCTGCAGCGGCGTCTCGGCCTCGTCGTGCCTGTCGCCGGCCGCGCCGCCCAGCCACCTCACTAGCAGCACGATCGCCAGAATAATGATTCCCCAGTACACGACCATGTGCAGCAAGCCGCCACCCCAGAACCCTGCTCCGAACCCGCCCATGTCATGCCACATCGCTGACCTCCCGCCCCGAGAGGCCGGGACGCGCCCCGGCGCGTTCCAGCAGCTTGGCGTTGATCGCCACGATCACCGTGCTGAGCGACATGAAGGCCGCGCCCATCGCCGGCGACAGCAGCACGCCCAGGTTGAAGGCCACACCGGCGGCGAGCGGGATCGCCACCACGTTGTAGCCGGTCGCCCACAGCAGGTTCTGCACCATCTTGCCGTAGGTGGCGCGCGACAGCGCCATGATCGCCGCGACGTCGCGCGGGTCCGAGCGCACCAGCACGATATCGGCCGACTCGATGGCCACGTCGGTGCCGGCGCCGATGGCGATGCCGAGGTCCGATTCGACCAGGGCCGGGGCGTCGTTCACGCCGTCGCCCACCATGGCCACGCTCAAGCCCCGGCGCTTGACCTCCCGGATCTTCTCGGCCTTTTCGTGCGGCAGCACCTCGGCGAAATAATCGTCGAGCCCGAGCTCGCCGGCGACGGTGCGCGCCACCGTCTCGGTGTCGCCGGTCAGGATCATGCACTGGATGCCCATCCGCTTGAGCTGGGCGATCGCCGCATACGACTCCTTGCGCACGATGTCGGCGAGCGCCACGGCGCCGATGACCGTTCCGTCCTCGACCACGAACACGACGGTCTTGCCCTGCTCGGCGAGCCGGGCCGGGCGTTCGTCGCCGACGGTCAGATCGTGCTCGCGCAGATAGCCGGGGCTCACCACCTTCAGGGCGCGTCCGTCGACGCGCGCCTCGGCGCCCTGCCCGGTGATATTGCGGAAGCCCTCAACCCTGCCGAGCTTGAGGCCGCGCTCCTTGGCGGTCTCGACAATGCCACGCGCTATCGGATGCTCCGACTGGCTTTCGAGCGTCGCCGCCAGGCGCAGCAGCTCGGATTCGTCGCGCGCGGCGAGCGGCACCACGTCCGAGACGCCGAACCGGCCCTCGGTGAGCGTGCCGGTCTTGTCGAACACGATCGCCTGGAGATTGCGTGCGCGCTCGAAGGCGGCGCGGTCGCGGATCAGCAGGCCGCTGCGGGCGGACAGCGAGGTGCTCACCGCCACGACCAGCGGCACCGCCAGGCCGAGGGCGTGCGGACAGGTGATGACCATCACCGTCACCATGCGCTCCAGCGCGAACTCGAAGCCTTGGCCCAACCCGAGCCACACGGACAGCGTGAGCCCGCCGGCGCCGAGCGCGAGCCAGGTCAGCCACTGGGCCGCGCGGTTGGCGAGGTCCTGGGTGCGCGAGCGCGTGGCCTGGGCGCGGCGCACCATGTCGATCACCTGCGACAGATAGGTCGCCGCGCCGGTCTTGCGGATCTCCAGCGTGACGGCGCCCTCGCCGTTCACCGAGCCGCCGATCACCTCCTCGCCCGGGCCCTTTGCGACCGGCTTGGACTCGCCGGTCAGCATCGACTGATTGAGGCTGGTCCGGCCCTCGATGATGGTGCCGTCCGTCGGCACCTTTTCGCCCGGCTTGACCACCACCCGGTCGCCCGGCTGCAGCGCGGTCACGGACACGTCCTCGAGGTCGCCGCGTGCGTTCAGGCGATGCGCGGTGCTCGGCAGCAGCTTGACCAGCGCCTCGAGCGCGCCCGACGCGCCCATGACCGACTTCATCTCGATCCAATGCCCGAGCAGCATGATGTCGATGAGCGTGGCGAGCTCCCAGAAGAGCAACTTGCCGCCGAGACCGAACACGACCGCGCTCGAATAGAAATAAGCCACGCTGACGGCCAGCGCGATCAGGGTCATCATGCCGGGCCGGCGCGCCGCGAGGTCGCCGACGAAGCCCTTGAGGAACGGCCAGCCGCCGTAGACGTACACGACGCTCGACAGCCCGAACAGCATGTACAGATCGCCGCGGAACGTCAGCACCGCTTCCAGACCCAGGAACTGCCGGATCATCGGCGACAGGACCAGGATCGGCACGGTCAGCGCGGCGGATACCCAGAAGCGCCGCCGGTAATCGGCGATCATGCCGCCGTGGTCGTGGCCGGCGTGGATCGGTGCGGCATGTTCCACAAGTGCGCCGGCCGTATGGCCGGCACGGCCGGTGTCCCCGGCATCGGCGTCATGCGCCGGAGGGTGGTGATGCGTTTGCGCGTGCTCGTGGGCCATGGTCGGCAGGTGCGGGTCAGGGTTTGCGACCGGCGAAGAAGGCGCGCAGCTCGCTTTCGCTGGGTTGGCCGCGAAACACCACGACCTCGTCGACCACCAGATTGGGCGAGTGGCGGATGCCGTAACGGCGCGCAAGGTCCGGATCGTCCTCGACGAAGACGAGCTCGTAGGCGATACCCAGGTCCCGGAGCTCATGCTCGAGGTTGGGGCGGTGGCTGCAGGTCCGGGTGGCAATGAGTTTTACGATCATGGTTTCACTCCTGGTCCGCTGGTCCGCGCCGCTGCGCGCACGGCGGTCGACTGTCAATTCGTTGGTCGGTTCCTGCGATCACGGCGCGCTCGAAGTTATCAAGTGATCCACGCTGTCGCTGTCCGGCACACCGTCCGGCAGGCGATCCCATTGCTCCAACGCGCGTTCCATTCGCCGCTGTAGCGCCGCCAGTTCGCGCAGTCGCTTGCGGTTGTCCGGCAGCCGCCGTGCCAGAATGGCGCGCACCTGCGGACAACGGTCGGCGCCGCGTTCGGCGTCGCGCAGGATGCGGCTGATTTCGCGCAACGTGCACCCGAGCTCGCGTGCCTGGCGGATGAAGCACAGCCGCCGCAGGTGATCCTCGGAGAACAGCTTGTAGCCGTTCCCCGGATCGCGCGCCGGTCGCAGCAGCCCGATGCGCGTGTAATACCGCACCACGTGCGCAGGAACACCGGCCTGTCGCGCCAGTCGGCCGACGGTCGCGGCGAACGCGGTCCGGGCCGCCGGGTGGCCGCGGTGCGAAGCGGCGGTATCGCGACGCCTGCCGGCCATGAGCGGTTCAACTCCGCGGACGCCGACGGCGCGCCGGGGCGTCGCCGGGTCGGCCGACGGCGACGGCCGACTCGCTACCGCACTCGCCGAAGTCGAGGTTATGCATCCAACCTCCCGCGATCAACACTGCGTTTGCCTGCCCGACCGGCCATCCCTCGGCGCGCGCGGTCAAAGCTGTCACTCGCTTTCTACACCTGCGTGCAGGTCATAGGTCAAGGCCCGACCCGGACCGGTCTAGACGTAGCCGTCGGGCTCGCCGGGATGGCGATGCCGGCCCGCGCGATCGCCGCTGAGATACCGCTCGGGGTCGGCAGCGAATTCCTTGCGGCAGCCCTCCGAGCAGAAATAGTAAACATTGCCGCGGTATTCGACCGGTGGCGGCGCTTCCGCCGGCGGCACCGCCATCTTGCAGACCGGGTCGATCCTGGCCTGACGATCGCCGCTCATTATCTGACCACCGCCATCTGGTGCCCCTCGCCGCCCGGCAGGGCGATCTCGCCGATCAGCTTCAGCGTCTTCTGGTCGACGATCCAGATCTTCGGTGCGCTCCGGCTCGATACGTAGACTTCACCGGTCGCGCGGATGGTGTTCAAGTGATAGGGCGCGGGCGCCAGCGTCAGGCGGCGCTCGGCGCCGTTCGACGTATCGATCGCCACCAGCACGTCGCCTTTTTGGCTGCTCACGAACAGGGTCTTGCCGTCATTGCCGATGTCGAGGCCGTGCACCTTGTCGGCGATTTTGTAACTGCGCTCGACCTTGCCGGACGCCAGGCTCACCGCCGATACGCTGCCGGCCTTGGGATTCGTGACATAGATGGTGCGCTCGTCGCCGGAGAACACCAGGTGCTCGGGACCGGGGCCGGCGGCGAGCGTGCGCGTCACCTTCCAGGTGGACAGATCGATCTCGCTCACCGTGCCGTTGCCGCTGTTGCTCACGTAGGCGCGCTTGCCGTCGCGGCTGACGAGCGTGTAGTTCGGCGCCGGCCCGGTCGGAACGGTGCGCGCGATGGTGTTGCTCTCCAGATCCAGCACGCTCACGTAGCCGCGGGTCGGATGCGTCGACAGCACGTAGCGGCCGTCGGGGGTGATCGCCTGGTGGTGGGTCCAGCCGGCGACCGGCACCACCAGCGTCACGTGGCCGTGCTCGGGATGAATGAGGTACAGCTTGCTGTTCGGCGTGTCGTGCGGCGCGCCGGCCGGAACCGGCGTCTCGTTCAGACTGCCCGCCACCAGGTACTCGCCGTCGGGTGTCGCCACCAGCCCGTGCGGGTTCTCGACGCCGGAGAAACGCTTCGTGACACGGTGCGTGGCCGCATCGACGGCCACCACCTCGTTGGCTGACCCGAGCGGGACGTAGACGGTCGGTGCGGCCGCCAGCGGCGGCGGCGCCGCGAGTGTCGCGACCAATGCGACCATTGGCATCGTGATTGATTTCGTCATGCCGATCTCCTCTGAAGTGCGCGCGCGGCGCATCAAGGTGCCGCGCCCGGGGCGAAGCTTCTCCGGATGTACTCGAGCACTGCCCGCAGGTCGGCCTCCGTCAGCGTCGGATCGCCACCCTTGGGCGGCATCGCGGCGGGCACCCCCGGACGTTGCACGCCTTCGAGCGTGCTCTGCAGCAGCGCCGCGTCGGACTTCGACAGCGGCCCGCCGGCTTCGGTAAAGTCCGGCACGCCCGGCATCAGGCCGCCGCCGTCCGGGCCGTGACAGGCAAGGCAGGCGCGTTGATAGATCTGCTCGCCGCGCGTGTCCGCCCAGGCGTCCGCTGCGCCCAGCAGCGCCGCACACGCCGCCGCGAGCATCCGGCATCGCCGCCCTACGCTGGGCCGATCGCCCGCGCTGGTGGTCGCGGACGCTACCCGCCCTGCCGGTGCGGTGCCTCCGACGCGCGCCACCCACAATGCACCGACGACCCTGATCACGGGCGCTCCTCGACGGTCGGCCACGATACGTTCCGGCTGCGGCGTTCTGGGTATCGTGAAATCATCATCAGTCTGCGCGCCGGGCGATTCCGTGCAGTTCACCGTTTGCGGCGCCGGCGTCGTTCGCCGGCCGGCCGCCCAGGCTGAGCAACAGCTTACAACCTGTGCGTCGCTCACAGGTCAAGCATCATGGCGGACGTCGGTCACGGATTCGATCAGATGACAGAACCGGCCGCAGCCGTCGGCCTCGTCCGGCAGCCGCTCCCACCGCGCCAGCGCCCACTCCATGCGCTGCTGCAGCGCGCGCAGCTCCTCGAGCTTTCGACGGTTTTCCGCGATCCGGCGCGCGAGCATGGTGCGCACCGTGGCGCACGGCGACTCGCCGCCGTCCCGGATCCGCAGGATCCGGCCGATCTCGTCGAGCGTATAGCCGAGGGCCTGGGCGGCGCGAATGAAGCGCAGGCGCTCGGCGTCGTCGCGCGAGAACAGCTTGTAGCCGTTCTCCGGGTGACGGATCGGATCCAGCAGGCCGATGCGCGCGTAGTAACGCACCACGTGCGGTGTGACGTCACCGTGTTTCGACAATTGATTGACGGTCATCATGTGAGAATCCTCCAACAACCTATGCAATCCGGCGTGCATGTTGACGGCGGGGATACGCGGTCAGTCGGCGTCGCGCGTGAACCGGAGTTCGGGCGCGACGGCGCGCAGCCGCGGGAGGCGCGGATCAGATCCGCAGACGGGCCGTGCTGAGATACAACGGGACGTGCCAGGCGCGCGGAGGGCCGGAGGCGCGTGGCAAGGGTGATCGTGGTCGTGCCACCGACACGACCGGTGTGTCCGCGGCGATCGCCCAGAGAGGGTCGCTCGTCGGCGTGGACGGCAGCACGTCGGGCAGTGCGCCCGGCGCGAGATCGACACCGCTCAGCCAGCTGAGGCAGGGGTCGGTCGGCGTGCCCGGCGCATATCCCGGCGACGGCGCCGGATGATCGTGGTCGTGATCGCCGTGGTGGTGCGGGTCGGGGTGTTCGCTGTCGGCCGCGCCCGGCGGCGACGGGATCGGCGTGTCGGCGAACAGCTCGCAGCACGGCCAGCCGGTCAATATCAGCGACAGGCTCAGCCAGCCGGTCAGCGCGAGCGCCAGCCCGCGTCGTCGCCGCCGAAGACGCCATCGCATTGACCGGAGCAATCGCATCAAACCTGCCCTCCTTGCGCCCGACAGCCTACGGGGCGGCCGCGCCGATCCGGGACCGCGGTCGACGTCGTAGGCGACGACCCGGATATCATAACGCCCGGTCGCCGAATCTCGACAATCTCACCCGATCGGCGCCCGCGTCCGGAAACGGAACGCCCGCGGCTGCCCACCGATGTGCTGTGAATTGCGATGCTTGTATCATCATTTCCTTATTCAGCTCGATAGCCATTGTCCAGCGGGTCGTCACGGCCGGCGGGGCTGCCGCCGCAGAATCGCCACCGCGACCGGCGGCAGCAAGAGCCACTGCAGGAGCGGCGACAGGCCGATACCGGCGATCAACGGCATGTTCGGCGCATAGCCCCAGGCCTGGCGCTGATAGACATTGAGCCATTCGCTGTAGACGGTATAACCGACGCCGATCGCCACCAACAGCAGCGTTCCGCCCGATGCCGTAACCCAAGGCCAGTCGAGGCGGCGCAGGGCGGCGGCGACCAACAGGTAACTCACGACGGCGATGATCACGTCACCGACCGTGCAGTGTGCGACGTACGCCGCCACGCGCCAGCGATCCGGCTCCTGCCAAAGCGTGTAGAGCGGCAGGTGCGCGATCTCCCAGACGGCGTTGAGCGCGGCGGCGATCAACGCCCACTGAACCAGGATGCGCCGCCACTTCGACGCCGGCCCGACCTCGGCGCTCATGGCGCGCCCCGACTGCGCCAGGGCTCATGGGCCGCGTCCCGTGCACGCAGCGACGCCCCGGATGCGCCGTCCCGCTCGATCCGGGGCGCCCGCCGTCTATTTGCCCGCACCATGCATGCTGAGCTCGTGCTCACGCTGCATCTGCTCCAACATCAGCTGCATCAACTTTTGGTGCTCCATCATCCATTCCTCGCGCTCGGTGATGGTCATGTTCGGCTTGGCCGGCTTCATGTCCCGCATGAGCTTCATGTTCTCGTCCATCGCCTTCATGTGCTCCTGCATCAGCCGCTGTTGCTCGCCACCCTTGGCCTGTTCGGCCTTTTCCAGGGCGCGTTTCGACTCGAGCATGCGCTGCTGGAGCATTCGTTGCCCGGAGTCCTGTCCGGCAAAAGCGGCCGACGGCAACAGGATTCCAAGCGCCAAGACCCACATGATCGATTTGTTCCTCATGGTCCACCTCGCAGTATTCCCGTAACACGGCATGGCCCCTTACCTCCCGAATCGCCGGCGACCTGACGGCCTGCATGGTCCGGGTTCTTCGCGTTGTCCAGTGACCGGCCTGCCGTCGGATGCGGTGAGCGGTCACCGCCCGGTCATTATGCCCCGATGCCTGACCGGCGCGCCAACCGCCGACAAACACCTCGGGTCGATTCCCGACATGCGTGCCGCTCACCCCGTGCGCGCCGTCCGGCGCCACCGTCGGCACTCAAAACCATTGAACGACGCCCACGGTCGCCCCGAAGTCCGGACCGCCATCGTTGAGGCCGACGAAGCCGGTCACCGTGAATGCCCGATCGCCGCCGAGCCGGCGCCAGCCGCCGGCACTCAGCTCCAGCGGATCGTCCGCCCCGTTAACCGACGCGCCGCGCCCGGATAGCGCGGTGTACACCGCGCCGTGCGCACCGAGCGACGACAGACCGATACCGTAGTACGGCACATCGCGGTAATCCTGCGTCCCGCTGTCGCCGTTCACCACATAGCCGACGTGGGCGATCAACTTGAGACCGGCGATCGGCCGCACTACCGTGACGAAGGCGCCCACGTCGGCCTCGCCGGTGCCCAAGCCGCGATCCGCGTCCGCGGTGGGCAGCTTCAATGCCAGGCTCCCGTACACGGACGCGCTGTCACCCTTGCCGTCGCGCAACCGGCGCTCGCCGCGCACCACGACATCGCCCATGCCACCGTCACGGCGGTCGATCCCCGGGCCCTCGCGCGCCAGCTCCAGATAGGGCAGCGCGACTTCGATGCCGTAGTCCGGGGTCCACCGCCCGAGGCGCGCGGTGACGGCGTACAGCGTTTCGCGCGTCGGACCGCCGAAGTCGCCGCGGCTCACGCCGGCCTCGATGCCGGCATAGCCGCGTGCCGACGCCGCGCCGGGAGCGGCCAGAAGCAGGCACAACACCAAGCGCACCGCGGTGGCGGTGCCCACGGTTACTTGGCTTCCTTCTGCAGCAACTCCATTTTCCGGTTCATCGTGTGCAGCCGCTCCTGCATGCGTTTCATTGCGGCCGGATCCGTCCGACCCGTGGCCATCTGCTGGGACAGCTCATGCATCGCCACCGACATGTCCTGCATGACCTTGGACATTTCCTGCATGCGTTTCCCATCCATCGGCCGGTTCTGGTCCATCATCTGAGACAGGTCCTGTGTCAGGTCGTTCATCTGACGCATCATCCCGGACATATCGCGCATCATGTCCTGGCCCATCATCTGGCCGCCCATGTGCTGGGACGACTGCTGCGTACCCATGCCGGACGGCATTTGCCCGCCGCCGCTGCCGCCGCCCATGCCACCACCCATCTGCGCATAGACCGCGGTCGCCGCGAGGGATGATGCCAATGCCGCTGCCGTTATCCAGTGTTTCATCACGCTTCTCCTCAATGAACAATACGAACTTTGGTTGCGAAGATCCCGACGTCTGCACTCAGTTGCTGGACTGCAGGAACGTCAGGATGTCCCGCGCCTCTTGGCCGGTCAGACCGCCGCGCACGCGCATGTGTGCGACCGTCACCCGCCACTGGTCGTCGCGGAACTCCTTGGGCTCGCGCATGTTGTGACAGCGCGCGCAGTTGTCGGACCAGGCCTTGGCACCGCGGGTGAAGTCGCCGGCCGTGCCGCTGCCGCCGGCATATACGGTCGTCGCGGCTAGGGTCAGCGAAACGCCCAGCAGGGCCGAGTGTAAGATCGATTGCTTGCTGTTCATGGCTGTTCCTCCTCAGAATCCGTAGGCGATCTGCGCGAGCGCGCGATCGTCGTCCTCGACGCCCTCGGTGTCATTCGCCTCATAGGCGAGCTTGGCGATGACATTGGCGGCGAACACGTAGTTGACCCCGACCGCCCATTGCTCGGTGGGATTGGCGCCGGGCGGCGTGAACTTGCCGAAGCGCGCGACGGCCTCGAGCGGCGTGCCGGGAATACGGTAGGCGGCCTGGCCGTACCAGGTCTTCCACTGCTTCTCGCCCGGGTCGACGGCCGCGACCGGTCCGGCGCCGATCTCGCTCCTGACGTATTCGGCGCGCAGGTCCAGTCCGGCGATCTGCAAGGCGGCATCGGCGCCGATGACGTCGTAGTCGCGCTTGCCGGTGGCGCCGGTGTCGTCGAGCGTGCTGCCGGTCGCGGCGGACGCGCCGATCTCGAGATTGGGCACCGGCAGCACGCCGATACGCGCGCCGACGACCTTGTTTTCATTGTTGTCCGCGCCGAAACCTTCGCTCATCACAGCCTCGATCTCGGTGCCGACGCCGTTGAGCTCCAGCTTCGGGCCGTTGCCGGTGTAGACCGCGTAGTTGACCTTGGCCGGGCCGAGCGGCACGCCGCCGCGCAACTGCAGCCCCACGTCGGACAGCGGCGCCGCACCCTCGTGACCGAAGCCGAGTGGCGCCGAGGGAAGCTTGTTGATCCAGGCCGGGTGCAGGTTCTGGCGGAACTGGCCGATCGGGCTCAAGAACTTGCCGGCGATGACGGTCAGATAATCATTGACGAACAGGTCGAGCGTCAGATACTCCAGCGCGGTCGCGGTGGCGCCGTCGTCCTCCAGCTCGATCTCGAGCTCGGCCTCGAGCAGCAGCAGGTCCTTGTAGAGGTAGTGAAAGATCGGATTGAACGTGGTGCCGCCGAACGAGCTGTCACCGGCCTCGGGCGCGCTGTAGCTTACCGCCGCGTAGCCGGTCAAATGCACGTTCGAGTTGACCGTGCGCCATTCGTTGGCCTGCGCGACGTCTCTTTTCAACTGCTCGACATCGGATTTGACCGTCGCCAGGTCGTCGGCGGCGCCGGCAACCGACGGCAGGCCAACGGCCAGCGTGGCCGCCACCGCAAGCGCCACCGGATGTACCGACAGCGTGGACACGACGCGGATCGCCCGGCGATCGCCGCGCACGCGCGCACGGCGTAATACATGTGAAATATGCATGACACTCTCCTCGGTAAACGAATCGATCGGGTACGGCCGATCGCGACGGGCGGCGGACGCGCCCGTTGATTACCGGGGAGTCATCGCGGTGGTGGGGTGTCGGCGGGGAGCGCGGTATCCGGCGGGGCCGTGGCAAGCTTGACGTCGTAGACCGGCGATACCGGAGTCGCGACGATACCGGACATATCAATGATGCCGCCGTGCGCACCGCTGGAGCAGTCTTTCTTGCAGGTCTTGGCGCATTGGCAGCGGCCTTCGCTACAGTGTGCGGCCGTCGCCGACCGATGCTCGGCGTGCGCCGTCGCGAGCGACCGGTCGGCGGTATGCTGCGTTACCGTTCTAGCGCTGGCATCGTCACAGCACAAACGCGCATAGGCCGTCTGGAGCGGCGCTGACACAACAGCCAGCGCGACTGCCATACGGACGACGACAGCGAGTTTTCCGGTAGCATTCACAGAATCGCGATCCCGATGCGCAATTATTTTCCAACTTTATGGTCGCGCAGCGGAAAAATCATTGACACAAGTCAATTTTACCGCACCTGAAAGAACTCCAAGAGACCACGGGCATTGTTGTCTTGAAACTGTAGCTTTCCTGTCAGGCATTGATCGCACTGTAGAACGCAAGCGTACCGAAGACCGTCGGCAGGCTGCCGCACTCGCGCACCGCGGAAAACCCGCTCTGCGCCATGAACTAAGGTCCGCTCGCGCGTGGTCGTGGCGATGACCACATCGTAGGCGGCACAGTGCGTCGCGAACAGCTGCGCACCGCGCGCGAGTCGCTCGCGCGCAACGGCCGCCGGCGCCGGCGGGGCCGGCATCGTCGACAAGGTCGGGACCGGCGCATCGGCTGACTCGTCCCGAGCGCATCCACCCAGCACGGTGAGGCCGGCCAACACAACAAGGCAAGTTTTCATGGTAAACGCCGCCATCGTTCGGTGCACGTCAATGGCTGTGCGTGGAATGGTCGTGCGCCGGCTTCGCGGCGGCACGCGGTACCGGCCGGCCCGCCTCGTGACCGCCGCGGGAGTCGCCGTCAGCGTTGGCCGCCGGCGCCGGCTCGATCGCGGCGGTGCCCGGCAAGGATATCACACCGAGGCCGTGGCGAAAGACCAACTCGGCGCCGTGCCAGGCGGTGCTGGCCAGCAACCCCCCTCCCGCGAGCATCAGCAGCGTGAAGGCGATCCCGACCTGCCGCCGGCTCCACCACGACCAAACACTCCATGCGACCAGTGTCAGGAATACCGCGAGCGTGGCCAACGCCCAATTGCGGTGATCGGTCATGGCGACGTGGGAAACCTCGTCGTGCTCGACGCTGTTGTAGGCAAGCCAGCCGGTGAGCACGGTAACGACCGCGAAACCGGCACCGAACCACAGCAGCCAGCGCGCGACGGTGCGCCATTCGTCGCGGATGCCGCTCGCGGGCAACAGCGGCGCCAGCGCATGCAGCAGCACGCTCATGCCCAGCAAGGCGACCGTGAAATGCACGAAAATCGGATGCCAGTTCGGAACTACTTCTATCATTGCCGTCTCTCCACGTACTTGACGATTAAACGACACACGGACGAGGGGTACGCGTCGGCCGCCACGGTACCCCAGTGGGTCTCTGTCGAATTGGAATGCCACCAGGTGCGGCGCCGAGGATTTAGAACCACAACCGCAATCCGGTGACGAACCGCGTCGTCTTGACGTCGCCACCCGCCGCGCGTGTGTAGTCGGCGGTATCGCCGTACTGGGCGGTTCTTTCGACGCCGATGTACGGGGCGAACTCTCTGCGCATCTCGTAGCGCAGCCGCACGCCGATGGTGAGGTCGGATAAGCCCGAGCCCAGCCCGCGCTCGGCGTCACGCTCGCCGTAGAAGTTTGCCTCGATCGCCGGTTGCAGAATCAGTCTTTGCGTCAATAACAGCTCGTACTCGGCATCCAACCGCAGCGCCGTTCGTCCGCCATCGCCCAGGTAGGCGGCGATGTCCAGTTCAAACCAATAGGGTGCGAGCCCTTGAATTCCGACCGCCAGCCAGCCCCGGTCCGGTCCTTCACCGCTGTCATAGCGCACACCGAGCTGGGCATCCCAGAAGGCGGCAATGGCGTGGCTCCATAGCAATTCGGTTCGCACCTCTTCCAGGTCACCGCCATCCACTGCACCTTCGGCCTTCAACACGGCACGGTCGTAGGTGCGCCCGTACCAACCCTGCACATCGTAGGCCGCGGCGGTATTGCCGCGCGCACGCACCGCTTCCAGGTTGTCCACCAGCAAGGAGCTGAAGTTGTGCGTATCGGCGAGCCGCAGCCGCATAGGGCCGAAGTCCTGCCCTCCGGCATAGGCGTGCGGGTCGCGGGCGTCGGGCGGCGGTGAACCGCCCTGCATGGAACCATGATCCATCCCGCCGTGGTCCATGCCCGGCATCGACGGCGTCGTGGCATCGGTGCTCGCCGGCGTCGTCACCTCCTGGGCCGGCGCCGACAAGCTTACGAGCGCCAATCCGGTCGCGACGATCAACATCATTCGATTTCTCGTCTTCATTGTGTTCTCCGAGTTCCGAGTTCGCGACATTCAGGCCACCACGACTTCGCGAAACATGCCGGCGTCCATGTGAAGTAGGAGATGGCAATGCCAGGCCCAGCGACCCAGGGCGTCGGCGTGGACGAGAAACGAGACGCGCTGCGCCGGTTGCACATTGATGACGTGCTTGCGCACCTGGAAACCTCCGTCCGGACTTTCGAGCTCGCTCCACATTCCGTGCAGGTGCATGGGATGGGTCATCATGGTGTCGTTGACGAGGATCACGCGCAGCTGCTCGCCGTAGCGGAAATGCACCGGCGTGGACTTACCGAACTCCAGCCCGTCCAGCGACCATGAGTAGCGCTCCATGTTGCCGGTCAAGTGCAGCTCGATCTCGCGTTCCGCCGGTCGCGGATCGAGCGGCCCACCGATCGTGTGCAGATCGGCATAGGTCAACACGCGGCGGCCGTTGTTGCGGAGACCGATCCCGGGGTCGTCGAGATTGGTCCGCGGCGTGTCGACGCGCATGTCGACACTCGGCCCGTACTCGGTCCGGGCATGCCGCACGCGCACCCGCTCCGGACCCATCGCCGCGCCGGCGCCCATCGCGTGGGCACTGTGATCCATCGCCATGCCGCCGTGGGCACCGTGATCCATCGCCGCCCCACCGTGTGCGCCGTGGTCCATCCCTCCCATGTCGCCCATCATGTCCAGCATGGTGAGCGGCTCGGGCTTGTCCACGGCCGGCACCACCGCAGCCAAACCGGTACGCACCGCCAGGCTGCCGCGCGCGTAGCCGCTGCGATCCATGGACTGCGCGAAGATCGTGTGGGCTTCGTCGGTGGGAGTCACGAGCACGTCGTAGGTCTCGGCGACCCCGATGCGGATCTCGTCGACCGTGGTCGGCTCGACGTTCTGGCCGTCGGCCTGAACCACCGTCATCGTGAGCCCGGGGATGCGCACGTCGAAAAACGTCATCGCCGCGGAGTTGACGATGCGCAAACGTATCCGCTCGCCGGGTCGAAACAGCGCCGTCCAATTTCCCGCCGGGGTCACGCCGTTCGTGAGAAAGGTATACGTGTAACTCGAGATGTCCGCCAGATCCGTAGGGTTCATGCGCATCTGATTCCACATCCGCCGCTTGGCAAGCGCCTGCGTAAGCCCCACGTCACTCACATCGCGAAAGAAGTCGACGGCCGTGGGTTGATTGAAATTGTAATAGTCGCTTCGAGCCTTGAGCTTGGCCAAGATCTGCATGGGGTCTTCGTCGGTCCAGTCGGACAGCTGCACCACGTACTCGCGATCGGCATGGATCCGATCACCCCCGGCCGGATCGATGACGATGGCCCCGTACATGCCGGTTTGCTCCTGCATGCCGGAATGGGAGTGGTACCAGTAAGTACCGGTCTGCGCCACCTTGAACCGGTAGACAAAGGTTTCCCCCGGCGCGATGCCCTTGAAACTGATACCGGGAACACCGTCCATCTGATACGGCAGGATAATGCCGTGCCAATGGATGGAGGTGTCGACGGCGAGCCGGTTGGTGACGCGAAGCGTCACCGTGTCGCCCTCCCGCCAGCGCAGCGTGGGTGCCGGTATGGATCCGTTGATGGTGGTCGCGAGCCGCGGGCGGCCGGTGAAATTCACCGGTGTTTCCGCGATGGTGAGATCGAACTCGGTGCCGCTGAGCACCTGCGGCGATCCGGTGGCGGTCCCCGTCGCCGCCCGCGACGAGCCCGACGGCAGCCAAGGCGCGGCCCCCAGCAGCAGGCCGCCCGCGGCCAGGCCCTGAAGAAACCGCCGTCTCGGAAAATTCGGCGGCATGCGGAAAGTTTGTGTATGACGTTTCATTTCGGATAATCCTCGTCAGTGCATCGCGGCACGGCGGACCCATCGGTCCAACGGGAACGCGGGAACGCGGGAACGGTCTCCGGGTCGCGATGAATCGTGTCCGGTCCGATCATCGCGCCGCTGCGTGTCAAGCTGTCGACAATCAGCGCTTCAGTACCCACCATGCTTGCGACGGTCCGGTGCAACACCTGGTCGTGGAAAGCCTGTCCCCATCACCGGCGAATCGACGTGTCGACGACCGGTTACGCGCGGACGGCCGTTGCGCGCGATTGGGAATGCTCGAAGAAAATGGAACTTAGACGGCGGGTAACTGCGGGGGTCGCGGATGCGGATCAGGCACCTCGGCGGAATGCAGCGCCGGGATCACGGGTGACTCCACGCTGCGCGCGGGCAGGTTGCCGGCGGGAAGCGTCGGCACCGCGCCGACCACGCAGTGCCCGCACGCGACACAGCATTTTCCATCACAGGTCTCGTGCTGCGGGCAATTCTGCCGGTCGTCGTCGTTCACCAGCCGCGGATCACCGGCCCCGAGGTCGTAATGCGCCGCATGCGCGGCGGGCGCCATGGACATCGGCGCGGACGGCGCGGCGGCGAACGCCGGCTGGCCGACGATCAGCGCCAGGGCGATCAGCATTGAAAACAGACGCCTTACGGGCCCGGGGTTGTGCATGGCGGAGACTCTAGCAGATCGCCGCACCCGCCGCCAAGCACCGGCGCGGGGAAAGTCGCACGGCCAGTAAGGCAAAGTCAGAGTTATGTGCCGCCGGCCCGGCGGCTGCTGGCCGATCCGGATGCGGTTGTCAGGAGCGTCGAGCAGGACTGGAAACAGAACGTGGCGTTGTTCCTCGGTATCACGCATTACCAGGATCCGCCCAAGCTGACCGGGCACCGGGGACGCGCTGCACGGGGAGAGTACGCGATGCGCCGCCCACCCGTCGGCGTTCAAGGGGGGACCGAGAAATGCGACGGGCCGACCGCACGGTCGACCCATCGCCCGTCGACTTCTCGAACATCCGCAACGCTATTAGTTAAGTGATGCGCCCGTACACCGTCGCGTAGCTGCTAATGTCTCGCAGGCGCTTGTACGACAACCGCGGTTTCCCGAATCTCTATCCGGGACTGCACCTGCTGCCGAACCACGCGATCTTCTACTCGCGCACCGGCTGGGGCAGCGCCGGCGCCGGCGGCTCGGCGACCGCCGACAACCGTTCAGCGTACTTCACCTTCACCGGCCCGAACACCGGCACCTGGACGCCCATCACGAACGCCATGACCAACCGCGCCAAGGGCATGTCGCTGACGCTGCTCAGCAACACCGCACCCTATGTACGCGTTCTGGCGCTGGGTGGGGTCGACAACGCCACCAACAACACCTACGAAATCCTCGACGCCTCGGTGCTGTCGCCGTCCTCGGCCTGGAGCGCACCCATGGCCTTCCCCGACGGCGAGCACCGCAGCCTGTGCAGCGGCGTGCTGCTGCCGGACGGCAACGTGTTCGTCTGCGGCGGCATCCAGCGGACCAACTCGCCGTGCACCCTGTTCAATCCCCAGGCGAACACCTGGTCGGGGATGGCGGCGCTGCCGTCGATCCGGGATTACCACTCGGTCGCGCTACTGCTGCCGAGCGGCAAGGTGATGATGGCCGGCTGGAACAACAGCTCGATTGAGATCTTCAGCCCGCCCTACCTGTACCGCGGCGCGCGCCCGGTGATCTCGTCGGCGCCGGCGCTGGTGCACCACGGCCAGAGCTTCGTCATCGAGTCGCCGGACGCCGACAGCATCGTCAAGGTCGTGCTGGTACGTCCGATGGCGGTCACCCACCAGACCGACTCGGAGCAGAAGATCCTGGAGATGCCCTATATCCACGACCACGCCCGGCCGACGCGGCTCGCTCTCACCGCACCGCACGGCGGCCATCCGCATTCGCTGGCGCAGCAGGGCTACTACATGATGTTCGCCATCAACAACAACGGCGTGCCGTCTGTCGCGAAGTGGATTTACCTGCATTGACGGCCCGTCACCCGAGGGCTGAACGGGGAACATTGGCGGCCCTCGCCGCGCATGTCGGCACGAGACGGGCGCGCGGCGGGCCGCCTGCGCCATGCAACAGCAGGTCTTTGTTGTCGTTATAGTGCTGAGCGTAGTGGGCGCGCGTACACTTGTGGGTGAGAACGCCATGTGGAGCTGGTCGTGACACTGATCGCCTGCGATTTACAGAGAGCCGCCTGGGACAGGCCGCTGCGCGCCTGCTCATCGATCAGCCTTGCGATTCGCTGCGACTGCGCCAAACATGGCGGCGGGACGTCTCGCTCATCGGTGCTTGCCCCTCGGTGATGAATCACCGGGGCACGATAGCGCGAGGGCTGATGGCGCGGAAGAACGGTGCGGTTTGAACGGTTACCTTAGTCGAGGGCTTTTCAGGCAATTCTGCCAGTCCCGCAGCTCGCTGTCGGTAGCGGCATTTTCTTGATTTGTGAGAGAAATCCAAGGCACGCCGCTGACCACTGACCGCGCGGTCACCCACCAGGCGCACAATCTGAAGGCAACTTCTATCCCAGCACGATTTTCGACATAGTTCGCTAACAGGATGTTGAAAAAGTCGATCCGCGACTTTTTCAACCACGCAAAGCAAAAATGCGATTCTTGCTTTGCTCCATTTTTCAAACACTTACGTGTTTGAAAAATGCCGGTCGATCCATCGACCGTCTAGCAGGATGTTGATAAACGAGTTTATCAACATCCTGCTAACCGTGTACGACACAATTAGTTCGCTTGTACCTGGAGACAGTGCATTTAGTTCGCGGTTGTGGCGGGCGCACGACTGATGGGCTTAGTAGGTTTTTATATAATAATCAGTCATTTACGGTTTATATCGAAAATTGACTTTTAGTTCGCCCAGCACCCATTTCATTTATGAAAGCGGCTCGCTCGCATTTTGAAAAGAACTACACGCCTTCCTGTACTTTGAGCCGCTACAGCAGCAGTGCCGGGCCACGTCCTCGCCCTGCGCCCGCCCGATTCAATCGGAGCAAGAAATACGGAATAGATGCAAGGCCTGTCACGTCATGTTTGGAGCGAAGAACGGCGAATATTGCTTGTCACCTTTGCAGGGCGTGTGTTTGAATGCCGGCACGCTCGTCACCGATGCGGTCGTGATTATAAGAATATAAGGGAACGATAAATCGCCGGGGGGTGGGGTTTCATTTGCACAGATCCTTCCTTCGGCACGATAACCACCACCACAAGCTAGGAGGGGTCGTAAATGACATACACGAAGAAGACTCCCTGGACTCTCATCATTGGCATTATCCTCGCTGCATACGCTTGGTTGATACACCAGGGCCATCTCAATGTAATGATGGAAGCCCTCAAGACCACGAAGTTGGCCGGAGAGATGTACACCCTCGGCTATATCTTCGGCGCCATCGGCATCGTCGTCGGCCTGTGGCAACTGTTCTACAAACACAAATCCGGACATGCCGACTATTTCCTCTCCACCGTCGGCGGCGCCCTGCTTATCATTCTATGCGTTTTCGTCGTCAAGTTCGGTGCCGAGCCGCTGTTCAAGATGTGGGGCGCGATGTCGTACAAGGCGATCGGCTGGGATTTCGCCAAGACCCTCGGCTTCAACTACATCCTGCTCGGCATCATCACCGGCATGGTGGTGGTGAACGTCTTCAAGGTCCCGGACTGGGCGGAGAACGGCGTGCGGCTGTCGCGTCTCGGCCTCAAGACCGGCGTCATCCTGCTGGGCGCCCTGTACAGCGCCGCCGAGCTGGCCGAGTACTCGAAATGGTCGGTCGGCCTGATCTTCGTATTCGTGCTCGGCTCGGTCGGCCTCACCCTGTGGCTGGGCCGCCTGCGCAAAATCTCGAACTCGATGGGCGGCGTGCTCTCGGCCGGTCTCGGCGTGTGCGGCGTCTCCGCGGCGGTGGCCTCGGCGCCGGTGGTGAATGCCAAGTCGAGCGAGATCGCCTACACCATCGGCACCATCCTGTTGTGGGGCGTGCTGATGATGTTCATCTTCCCGCCGGTCGGCCGTGCCCTCGGGCTCACCTATGAGCAGTTCGGGGCCTGGGCCGGCACCGGCATCCTCAACTCGGCGCAGGTGGCGGCCGCCGCCCTCATCTACCAGCCGCACGGCATCGAGACCCTCAAGGTCGCCGAGATCTTCAATATCACCCGCATCCTGGCGCTGCCGATCATCGTGCTGTGGCTGGCGGTGTGGTACGTGGAGCGCGAGCAACACGCCGTCAAGGTCAACCTGCTGCAGGTGATCGTCGGTAAGTTCCCGCTGTTCGTGCTGGGCTTCATCGTGCTGTTCCTGTTGTCCACCACCGGCATGTTCATGCCGGAAAGAAATGACGGCAAGGGCAAGTACATGGACCCGGTCAAGGCCAAGGCGCTGAAGGACGAGCAGATCGTGGCCTTGCAGGAGGAACTGCCGAGGGTCGCCAAGCCCGAGGAACAGGCCGCCCTGCAGCGCCTGATCGAGACCAAGACGGTGCAGAGCCGGGCGGACGATGTGTTGTTGCGCGACTTGGCGTCGCTCGAGACCACCTCCAAGCCGGCGGTCGCGGCCCTCAAGGATGCGCACAAAAACGCCTGGATGACGGCGCCGCGCGTGGCCTGGTTCCGCGACGTGATCGTCTGGTTCTTCGCCTTCGGCCTCACCGGCCTCGGCATGCAGATCACCTTCAAGTCGATCGCCCAGGCCGGCGGCCAACCGTTGTTCATCGGCACCGTGGTCGGCAGCGTCAAGGCGGTCGGCGCGCTGATCGCGATCCTGTTGCTCAAAGACCTGATCAACCCCTAAGGAGACCGACCATGACCGACAAACTGAAATTCGACCGGGGTACCGCGCTGTCGATCTTCAAGAGCGACCGCATGGAAGACGTCATGGCGCTGCTGGCGGCGCTGGCGATCGTCGTCATCGTCGTGATCACGGTTCCGATTTCCTGATCTTCCCGCCCACCTCCCGGAGTCCGCGCAAGCGCGGGCTCCGGGGTTTTTTTGCGCCGCATTCATGAAAATGACACCGAAACGCATTCTGATCGCCAGTCACGGCACCCCCGGGGCACGTGCCGCCGAGAAGGCCGCACTGGCGCTCTGCCCGCGCGGCGGCACGCTCAGCCACCTGATCGTCGTGCCCGACTTCTGGAAGGGCATGCAGGGCGACGACTGGCTCAACAACGCCGCCACCCGCGACGTGTTCGCGCGCTACGTGGAGTCCACCCTCGAGGGTGAGGTGCGCGCCGAGGTCACGCGGCTGTCGCGGCTCGCCGCGAGCCGCGGCCTGCGCTATCGCCCCACCATCACCCTCGGCGACCCGACCCAGTGCCTGATCGATCGTGCCGCCAAGGGCGCTGACCTCGTGGTCATCGGCGCGCCGCGGCCGCGCGGCCGGGCCGGCCTGCGCTCGCGCCTGGACACCGAGAAACTGGCGCGCGCCCTGAAGGTGCCGCTGATGATCATCCCCCACCCGAAATGACCGATGCGCCCGCCCCGGCCGAAGACAGGGCCTGGGTCAAGATTGAAACCCCGCTGTCGTCGGCCGAGCTGCGTGAGTTCTGCCGCGATATCGAGCGCCTGTACCGCATCAATCCGCGGTTGGAGTTTCGCGCCTGGCGGGCGTCGGGCCCGGGTCGCTTCCACGCCGAATGGCGGAACCTCAGCAACGATCGGGAAGAGTCGCACGACCTCGAGGTCGTGCGCGAATCGGACTGGGCGTTCCGGGTCGACTACGCCGGCGGTATCAAGGCGCTGACGCGATTTGCAGTCGAGCAGAACGCCGCCGGCGCGCGCCTGACCATCACCGATGACTACAGCCGCCTGCCCGAGGCCGAACGTGCCCAACGCCTCGACGAGGTCGACCGCAGCCTGGTGCCCTGGGGCCAGGGCCTCCATCGCTACCTGCGCCGCCAGCGGCGCTGGGGCTGGTTCCCGCCCTGGCGCTGGTACATGCGTCGCCTGTGGCTGCCGATGCGGCCCATGGCGCGGCGCATCGTCTGGTGGCTGTGGGTGATTACGCTCGTGGAGATCGCGCTCTTTCTGTTCGTGATGCTGGTCTACATTATCGAGCGCAACGCCTGACCGCGTACGCCGGTTTCCGTCCGGCGCCGCGGCACCGTCAACGGCCGGTCGCCGTTCCGGATGGCGGAGCGAACAACGCCGGCACCAGCGCCTCGGCCGGCCCCAGGCGTTGTTCCTGAAACGCCGGATTGGGGAAGTCCATCGGCTCGAGATTGACGAGCAGCGTCCTTGCGCCCGCCAGGGCCGCGGCACGCACGAAGCTCGCCGCCGGCTCGACCGCGCCGGAGGTGCCGATCGCGACGAACAGATCGCAATCCGCGAGTGCGTCCTGGATGCGCTGCATGGCGTCGCGCGGCACATACTCCCCGAACAGCACGATGTCCGGACGCAGCACCGCGCCGCAGGCCGCGCAGGTCGGCACACGGCTTTCATAGGTCTCGCGGTCCTCGAACGGCGCGAGCGCGCAGCCGGGGTTGCTGCAACGCGTGCGATGCACGCTGCCGTGCAGCTCGATGACGTCCGGGCTGCCGGCGCGCTGATGCAGGCCGTCGATGTTCTGGGTGATGAGCGTGAACCGGCGTTCCGCGGGCAGGCGCCGGGCGAACTCGGCGAGCGCGCGATGTGCGGCGTTCGGAGTCGCCGCGTTCGCCGCCGCACGTATCGCTCCGAAATGCCGCCACAGGCCGGCCGGGTCGATCGCGACGATCGATGCCTGCGAATAGCGGATGTTGTCGCCCTGATCCCATACGCCGTCGGCGCCGCGATAGGTGCGCAGGCCGGATCCGACCGACACACCGGCGCCGGTGAGAACGACGATACGGGAGTAGACATGGGGATCGAGCATATCCTGAGTTGCAAGATATTCAGATCGCGATCAACGCACAAGTCCCGCGCGCCAATGCAGCGCGGCAACGCGAGGGTCAGTCGTGGGGGCCGCAGGCCGCAGCCACCATGGCCTTCCACGCCTTGGGCGTGATGCCGAGGTCGACCGGCCGGTAGCCGGATTGATCGGCCAGGCCCTGAAGCCGGGCGATACGGTCGCGGGTTGCCGGGTGGGTGGAGAGGTAGCCCAGCGGGCCGGGATCCGGCCCGTCGTGTTTCTCCAGGACCCCGAAGAACTCGACCATGCCCCGGGCGTCCAGCCGCGCCCCCTGCATCATGTGCATGCCGCGCACGTCCGCCTCGGTTTCCGCGGCGCGACTGTAGCTCAAGCCGTGCAGCGACTCGGCGGTTTCCAGCACCGTCGCGGTGGCGCCGCCCAGATCGCCGACCAGCAGTGACAGCAACAAACGGTTCGACATGCGGCGGAACAGGGATTTGGTGCCGTGGCGCTGCAGCACGTGCTGCATCTCGTGGGCCAGCACGCCGGCGAGCTGTTCGGGGCGCGTGGTGTCCTGGAGGAGCCCGGAAAACACCACGATCCCACCGCCGGGCGCCGCCAGGGCGTTGACCGTCGGATCATCGACCAGGGTGACCCGGAAGTCGTAGGGATGCGCCGGCGCCGCACGGTCGAGGCGCGCCACCAGATCGTCGATCACCGGTCGGACCGCCCCACCCTCGCAGACCTTGAGGTCCCCGACCAGGCTCTCGACCACGGTATCGCCGAGCTTCTCCTCCCACTCCACCGGCACCCGTTCGGCCATCGCCTCGGCGGCCGCCGGAATCCCCCACAGATACAGCGCCGCGCCGGCCAGGATGCCGCCGACCGCCGCCGCCGCGACCCACAGCGGCCGGCCGCGACGGCGCGCCGGATTGTGCAGCCGGCGCGCCGCCTGCGGCGCGGTCGCGTGAATGGCCGCGAGAAAGGCGATGTCGTCGACAATGATGGCGTCGACCGGGACCTGCGTGCCGCGCTCGAGGCGCACCGGCTCGCCGGCGTAGCGCCCCTGGGTCTGGGTGATGTCGGCGTAGCGCCAGATCATCACCCCCGCGGGCGCGGCAATGCGCAGCGCCTCGCGGCCGATGCCGATCTCGACGTCCACCGTCCCGGCGCTGACGCCGTCGAGGTAGCGCCCGCTCCAGAGCCGCTGCATGCGCGGCTAACCGAGCGCCGAACCGATATCCAGCGCGTCCGCCAGGCCCTCGCCGGTGGCGCCCACGCGCGCCTGGGCGTCCTGCTGCACGCGCGTCCAGTCGACCTGGCCCTCCATCAGCGTGTTGTCGAACTGGTAGCGCAGCGTGCGGATCAGCACCCAGGGGAAGGCCAGGCCGAGGGTCACGACGACCAGCAGCAGATTGCTGATCGTCAGCCACAGCAGGCCGCCGCCGGTGTAGGTCGAGCGGAACGGCGCCTCGGCAAATTGGGTATGCGCCCAATCGAAGCGATGCACCTTGGCGGCGAACCAGAACCAGACGAGATACAGGGTCGGGATCGTCAGCAGGATGGCCAGCAGGTAGCCGCCGATCAGTTCCTTGGCATCGGCCTGAAAGCGGAACGGCGTGTTGCCGAAATAGGTGTTGTTCACCCAGTAGCTGCGCATGCGGGTGCGGAACCACGGGTAATAGATGCCGAGGGTCAGCAGGGTCAGCAGCATGCCGCCCAGGTAGGTGCTGATGCACTCCTTGAGGTCGCCGCGAAACGAGAAGCGGATGCCGCGCCAGGAGGTGCGGCTCAGCGCGTAGCGCATGGCGCCGTAGAGCGCAAACGGGATCGCCACCAGGATGGCGAGATACAGCAGCAGCACGGCGACGTCGCCGATCAGCATCTGCGCGATCACCAGCAGCACATAGAACAGCACGATCAGGCCGAAGGCCTTGAGCGCGCCGATGAACAGTTCCTTGCCGCGGCCGTGGTAGGCGAAGCGATCGCCGGCGAACTCGGTCTGGCCATAGAGATAGCGCCGCACCCGCACCTTGGCCCAGAAACTGTAGATGCCGAGCGTGACGATGGTGAGCAGCAGATTGACGATCTGTATGCCGAACAGGGTCCCGCCCTGGCCGTGGAAACGCAGGCGCTGCGGGGTGGCCGCGCGGGCGGCCGGTGCCGTACTGGTCATGGTGGTCCTCGCCTTGGTCAGTGAGAATTATTAATTGAACCGGCCGACGGCCGGCGCTGCTCTTGAGTTTAGCAAAGGATCCGGCCGCCGCCGGGCGCCCTGGACCGTCGGCGGCGCGGCGCGTAGTATCGGCGTTTTTTTTCGGAGCCCGCCCCCATGTCCGATCTGGACGACCTGCTCGAGCAGGAATTCCCGGTGGAACGGAATTTCCGCTACCTCAACCATGCCGCGGTCGCGCCCTGGCCGTTGCGCACCGGCAACGCGGTGCGCGCGTTCGCCGCCCAGAACGTCGACATGGGCGCGCGCGACTACAACGACTGGGTCGAGACCGAGCAGGGCCTGCGCCGCCGGCTCGCCGCGCTGGTCCATGCCCCCTCCCCCGACGACATCGCCCTTACCAAGAACACCTCCGAGGCGCTGTCCATGGTGGCCCACGGCTTTCCCTGGAACGACGGCGACAACGTGGTGATCGCCGCCGAGGAGTTCCCCTCCAACCGCATCGTCTGGGAATCGCTCGCGGGGCGCGGTGTGACCACGCGCCCGGTGACGCTGACCGGCGTCGACGATCCCGAGACGGCGCTGCTCGCGGCGATCGACGGGCGCACGCGGATCCTGGCGGTGAGCTCGGTGCAGTATGGCCTCGGCCTGCGGGTGAAACTCAAGAAGCTCGGCGCCGCCTGCCGCGCGCGCGGCGTGGCCTTCTGCGTCGACGCCATTCAGGGTCTCGGCGTGTTCGACCATAATGTGCAGGCGGCGAACATCGATTTCCTCATGGCCGACGCCCACAAGTGGCTGCTCGGTCCGGAGGGCATCGCGGTGTTCTACTGCTCGGCGGCGTGGCGCGAGAAACTGACTCTGCATGAATACGGCTGGCACATGGTCGAGGACCTCTACGACTTCGAGCGCCGCGCCTGGCGGCCGGCGCGTTCGGCACGACGTTTCGAATGCGGCAGCCCCAACATGCTCGGCATCCACGCCTTGAGCGCCAGCCTGTCGCTGTTCGAGGAGATCGGGCTTCCGGTGATCGAGAAGCGCGTGCTGGCGCGCGCCGAATACCTGTTCGAGATCATCAAACAGTATCCCGATCTGGAGCTGTTGAGCGACCCGCGCCCCGGGCGCTATGCCGGCATCGTCACCTTCCGCCACCGTCGCCATGCCGTCGACAAGCTGTACGACGCGCTGCGCGGCCAGAATGTCGTGTGCGTGCCGCGCGGTGGCGGCATCCGCTTCTCGCCGCACTGCTATACGCGCATCGAGACCCTCCAGGAGGCGCTGGAGATCGCAAACTTATCTTAGTAATATCAATATATTACAAGTTATTTTTAATGTGACGCCGCGTTCAGGCGGCGCGGCGCGCGGCGCGGAACAGCGTGAAGAAATTATCGGTAGTGACTTCAGCCATCTGTTCCAGGCTCACCCGGCGCAGCTCGGCCAACTGCTCGGCGACATGGCGCACATAGGCCGGCTCGTTGGTCCGGCCGCGATGCGGGACCGGCGCCAGGTAGGGCGAGTCGGTCTCGATCAGCAGGCGGTCCGCGGGCACCCGGCGGGCGACCTCGCGCAGCGCCTCGGCGTTGCGGAAGGTGACGATGCCGGAGAAGGAAATATAGAAATTCATATCGAGCGCCGCGCGCGCCGTCTCCCAGCTCTCGGTGAAGCAGTGCATCACCCCGCCGATGTCGGCGGCGCCCGCGTCGCGCATGAGGCGCAAGGTGTCGGCGGCGGCCTCGCGCGTATGGATAATGAGCGGCTTGCCGCAGGTCTTGGCGGCCGCGATGTGGCGGCGGAAGCGCTGCTGCTGCCAGCCCATGTCGCCCTGCGAGCGGTAGTAATCGAGCCCGGTCTCGCCGATCGCCACCACGCGTTCGTCGTCGGCCAGCGCGATCAGCTCCTCGGCGCTCGGATCGCGCCCGTCGCGCTCGTTGGGGTGCACGCCGACCGAGGCATAGATATGGTCGTGCGCATGCGCCAGCGCCCGCACCTGCGGGTAGTCCTCGAGATTCACCGCCACGCACAGCATGTAACCCACGCCCAGGTCCCGGGCGTTCTGCAGGACTTGCGGGAGTTGCTGGTGGAGGGGCTCGAAGTTGATGTGACAGTGCGAGTCGGTGAGCGGCGCCATGTCACATCGTGTGGGTCGGTTTGTCGGAGTGCAGCTGGCCGGCCAGCAGTCCTTCGATCTTGTTGCGCGCCGCGCCCGAGTCCTTCTCGCTGAACTGGATGCCGATGCCGGCGGCGCGGCTGCCCTGGGCGCCGACCGGCGTCACCCAGACCACGTGCCCGGCGACCGGGATCTTTTCCTTGCTGTCCATGAGCGTCAGCAGCATGAACACCTCGTCGCCGATCTTGTAAGGTTTGCTGCTCGGGATGAAGATGCCGCCGCCCTTCACGTACGGCATGTAGGCGGCGTACAGGGCGCTTTTGTCTTTGATCGTCAGGGAGAGTACTCCCGGACGCGCGATGTTCGGCACGGGCTTCATTCAGTCAACCATGGGATGGAGAAAGCCGCGTCAGTCGGGCCCAGCGGATCAATATGTCTTCCAACAACAGAAGCTCGTCCAGTGGGCCGCCCAGGAAATTCCTGCTCTCCGAAACGGAATCGAAAAACCGGTACAACTGATTCAAGTTTAACTGCTTTTGAAGGTCATGCAACCGCCCCCGCAGATCGTGGTTGCCGAGCGCCGCCGCCGGGGCCTGGCGCGACCGGATCAGGTCGGCCAGCAGCCCCTGCAGCCAGGTCAGGGCCAAAGCGGCCCCGAACGCCTTCCAACGTCCGGCGCAGGCGAGCGGATCGCCCGCCCCCCGGGCCAACCCCTCCAGGTCCTCGAGCAGGGCCTCGCGCCCGGCGAGGAAATCCCCCTCCGCCAGCGCCAGGGCGCGCAGCGGGGCACCGCCGGTCAGGCCCAGCAGCACCCCTGCCGCCGCCGGCGCCACGCCTGCCCGGCCGAGCCAGTCCAGGGCGGCCGCCGTCGCCGGCGGGCGCACCGCGATCTGGGCGCAGCGGCTGCGAACCGTGGCCGGGAGCCGTGCCGGCCGGTCACTGACCAGCAGCAGGTAACTGTCCGCCGGCGGCTCCTCCAGCAGCTTGAGCAGGCTGTTGGCGGCATTGATGTTCATGGCGTCCGCCGGCGCGATGACCACCAGTCGCCGCGGCGCCAGATGCGGGCGCAGATAGAGAAAATCGGCGAGCGCGCGGATCTGGTCCACCAGGATCGCCCGGCCCGCCTCGGCCGGCGCGATCGGATGAAAATCCGGGTGGTTGCCGACCGCCAGCAGGTGACAGCTGCGGCAGCTCCCGCAGGCCGCGCCGTCCAGACCCGGTGCCAGGCACAGCAGCCGCTTGGCCAGGTGCAGCGCCAGGTCGTGCTTGCCCAGGCCCGCCGGCCCGTGCAGCAGCAAGGCGTGGCCGAGACGCGTGAGGTCGGCGCCCAGGGTCGCGGCCAGCGGCTGGGTCCAGGGCGTCAGGCTCGGTTCGGGTTTCATGGCAGCCACGGCGTCAGGACAGCGCGCAATTGCGCCTCGACCTCCGCGACGCTCACGCGCGCGTCGATCACACGAAAGCGCTGCGGCTCGCGCCGGGCGGCGGCCAGGTAATGCGCGCGCACCCGCTCGAAGAATGCCTGTTCCTCGCGCTCGAAGCGGTCGGGCCGGGCGCGGCCGCCGGCGCGCGCCAGCCCCTCCTCCACCGGGATGTCGAACAGCAGCGTCAGGTCCGGCCGCAGCCCGCCCTGCACCCAGTCCTCCAGCACGGCGATGCGCGCGTCCGGGATACCGCGCCCGCCGCCTTGGTAGGCATAGGTGGCGTCGGTGAAGCGGTCGCACAGCACCCAGATGCCGGCGTCGAGCGCCGGGCGGATGCGTTGCGCGATATGCTCGGCGCGGGCGGCGAACATCAACAATAGCTCGGCATCGGCGGCCATCGCGTCGCGGCCGTGCAGCAACAGCCCGCGGATGGCCTCGCCAAGTTCGGTGCCGCCCGGCTCGCGCGTGACCAGGAGCTTTACCCCGGCGTCGCGCAACAGGGCCTCGATGAAGGCCAGGCTGGTGCTCTTGCCGGCGCCTTCGACGCCCTCGAGCGTGATGAACTGCCCGCGCGCCATGCCGGACTAACGCGCCGCCCGCGTGGTGCGCGTGCCGGCTGGCGGCGCGCCCTTCGCGGACCCGGCGTTCGGGCGCTTGCGGCCCTGGAGCTGGTACTTCTCGACGGCGCGGTTGTGCTGCTCCAGGGTCTCGGAGAACTCGTGGCTGCCGTCGCCCCGCGAGACGAAATACAGGGCGCGCGTGGTCTCGGGATTGACCACCGCCTTGAGTGCCGCGCCGCTCGGCATGGCGATCGGGGTCGGTGGCAGGCCCTTGATGACATAGGTGTTGTAGGGCGTGGGGCCGCGCAGGTCGCGGGTGCGGATACGGCCGGTATAGGTATCGCCGAGGCCATAAATCACCGTCGGGTCGGTCTGCAGCCGCATCCCCATGCGCAGGCGGTTGGTGAACACGCCGGCGATCAGGCCACGCTCCCCGGCGAGCCCGGTCTCCTTTTCGACGATGGACGCCAGGATCAGCGCCTCGTCCGGAGACTCGAGCGGCAGATCGGCGGCGCGGTTCGCCCAGGCCTCGTGCAGGTGCCGATCCATTTTGTCGAAGGCACGCTGCAGGATCAGCAGGTCCGACATGCCGGCCGGATAGTAATAGGTATCCGGATAGAAGCGCCCTTCCGGATGCATGCCCGGGTAACCGAGGCTCGCCATGACCTGTTCCGGCTTGAGGTTGTGCAGTGTGCGCGTCACGCGCGGCGCTGCCGCCAGCGCCTGCATCATCTGCTTGAAGTTCCAGCCCTCGATGACGGTGAACGGGTATTCGACGACGCGCCCGGCGACCACCTGATCGAGCAGCTCCATGGCGGTGATGCCGGTGCGGAACCGGTACTCGCCGGTCTTGAGTTGACGCTGCTGGCCCTTGAGATAGGCGAGCACCACCAGGGTGTGGGGATCCGGCAGGACGTTCTGCTCATAGAGCTGCCGCGAGAAGGCCTTGAGCGCGGTACCCGGCTCGACGACGTAGATCCGCGCCTCGGGCGCGAGGTGCGTAACGCTGAACCAGTAGAGATAGCCGCCGGCGATCAGCAGCACGGCGGCGATGCCGGCCGCAAAGGCCTTCAGGAAGAAATTAATCATATTGCCGGAAGCACTGCGCACCAGCAGTCGCCTTCTGTAGCGTTTGCGTAAGCTCGCCAATCGGAAAGTCCCGGTCGTCCAATCGCCGCACCGGCCACAGGCCGATGAGGCTGTTGGTCAGAAACATCTCGTCCGCCGCCGCGAGTTCCGCGGCCGGCACACCGCGCTCCGCCACGGCGATGCCCAGGGCGCGCGCCGCCTCCAGCACCTCGGCGCGCATCACGCCGGCGACGCCGGATTGTGACAGGTCCGGCGTGATTAGGGTACCCCTCGACACCAGGAACAGGTTGCTCATCGTGCCCTCGATGACGCAGCCGTCGGCGTCGCTGAGCAGCCCTTCGGCGAATTCATCGCGCCATTCGCGGCGCGCCAGCACCTGCTCGAGGCGGTTGAGGTGCTTGATGCCGGCGAGCAGCGGATTGCGGCCGATCGTCGTGCGACACCGGCGCACCATTACGCCGCGCACGGCGCTCAAAGGGTCGTGATCCGGCCACGGCAGGCTGAGCAGGATGCGCCGCGTGCGGGCGTCGTCCGGCGGCGCGTAGCCGCGCCCGCCGCCGCCGCGCGTCACGATGAGCTTGACGACGGCGCGCGGCCCCGCGTCCCGGCACAGCGCGGCGAGCTCGTCGCTCAAGCCTTGCGCGTCGGGCGCGAGCAGGCCGAGGCGCGCGCAGCCGCGGCGCAGGCGTTCGAGGTGCCGCTCCCACAACAGCGGCCGCCCGGCGCACACCGCCACGGTCTCGAACACGCCGTCGCCGTAGTGCAGGCCGCGGTCGTCGAGCGGCAGGCTGTCGGCTGCTCGGCCGTCGACCAGCGCCTTCATGCGGTCGCCTCGGCGGGGCACAAGGCGTTCAACAGCCCGCGCGCCTTCGCGCGGGTCTCGTCGAGCTCGCGCTCGACCTGCGAGTCGGCGACGATGCCGCCGCCGGCGCGCCAGGCGATCGTGGCGCCGTCCTGCACCAGTGTGCGGATGAGGATATTGAGATCCAGGCTGCCGTCGCGGTTGAGATAACCCATCGAGCCGGTGTAGGCGCCGCGCGCACCGTCCTCCAGTTCGGCGATGATCTGCATGGTGCGCACCTTCGGGCAGCCGGTGATGGTGCCGCCGGGGAACACCGCGCGGATCACCTGCGCCGGGGTCACGCCGGCGCGCAGGCGGCCCTCGACCTGCGAGACGATATGGTGCACATGCCGGTAGCTCTCGACCACGAGGCGCTCGGCGACCCGCACGCTGCCGGTGGCGCACACCCGGCCGAGGTCGTTGCGCTCCAGGTCAAGCAGCATGACGTGCTCGGCGCGCTCCTTGGGATTGCGCGGCAGCTCGCGCGTGCGGGCGAGGTCGTCCGCGGCGTCGCGACCGCGCGGATAGGTGCCGGCGATCGGGCGCGTCACGATGCGGCCGTCGCGCACGCTCACCAGCCGCTCGGGCGAGGAGCTGATCACCGCGCGCTCCGCGTCGAGCCGCATCAGGCCGGCGAACGGCGCGGGATTGGCGGCCCGCAGTCGCCGGTAGACGTCGACCGGGCGCGGGGCCCGCGCCAGCCGCGCATGCCAGCCGCGCGACAGGTTCACCTGGAACACGTCGCCGGCGCGGATGTAATCGAGCACGCGCGCGATGCGCGCCCGGTACCGGTCCGGGTCCTCCTCCTGCCAATCGACCAGCTCGACGTCCGCCGGCGAGGCGCGTAGCGTCGCGAGGTCGGCACGCATGCGGGCCAGGCGTGCGTCGGCGCGGTCGTCGTCCTCGCTGACCAGCCAGCAGCGGCGCTCGACATGATCGCGGACGATCGCCGCCGGAAAACGCGTCGCCAGCGCGACCGGCAGGCGCGCATCGCGCCTGAGCGGCGCCAGACACGGCTCGATCGACTCGGCCAGCTCGTAGCTCAGGAACAGGAACCAGCCGCCGCTGAACGGCAGTGCCGAGGGCGGCGCCGGTGCGCGCGACTCGGCCCGCCACCAGCCATCGAGGGCGTCGAGGAAACCCTCGCCGCGCGCAACCCCGTCCAGCGCGACGACCGCGCCGTCCCACCTGAGGTGGGCGCCCGGAAAGGCGAACAGAATGTCATGGCGTGCCTGCGGCGTACCGCGCGCGACGCTCTCGAGCAGATGCGGGTAGCGTTCGGGAAATCCCGCGTGCAGATCGGCGAGATCGGGAAAACCGTCGAGACTGACGCAGCGTGGGTCGGACATGGGCCGCGGCGCGGCCGCGCTCAGGCGATGCGGCGCATCACCAGCGTGCCGTTGGTGCCGCCGAAGCCGAAGGAGTTGGACAGCGCCACGTCGATGTCGAGATCGCGCGCGGTGTTCGGCACGTAGTCGAGGTCGCACTCCGGGTCGGGGGTGATGAGATTGATGGTCGGCGGCGCCACGCGGTGGTGGATGGCGAGCGCGGTGTACACCGCCTCGATGCCGCCGGCGGCGCCCAGCAGGTGGCCGGTCATGGACTTGGTCGAGCTCATCGCGACCCGGCGCGCGTGATCGCCGAACGCGAGCTTGGCGGCCGCGGTCTCGGCCTTGTCGCCGAGCGGCGTGGACGTGCCGTGGGCGTTGACGTACTGCACCTGGTCGGGATTGACGCCGGCGTTGCGCAGCGCGTTGCGCATGCAGCGCGCCGCGCCCTCGCCGCCCGGCGCCGGGCTGGTCATGTGATAGGCGTCGCCGCTCATGCCGAAACCGGCGAGCTCGGCATAGATGCGCGCGCCGCGCCGGCGGGCATGCTCGTACTCCTCCAGCACCACGATGCCGGCACCCTCGCCCAGCACGAAACCGTCGCGGTCCTTGTCCCAGGGGCGACTGGCGGTGGCCGGGTCGTCGTTGCGCGTGCTGAGCGCCCGCGCGTTGCCGAAGCCGGCCATGCCGGTCGGCGTGACCGAGGACTCGGCGCCGCCGGCGACCATCACATCGGCGTCGCCGTACTCGATGAGCCGTCCGGCGTCGCCGATGGCATGGGTGGCGGTGGTGCAGGCCGTCACCATCGCCAGGTTCGGGCCCTGCATGCCGTACAGGATCGACAGATTGCCGGAGATCATATTGATGATGCTCATCGGGATGTAGAACGGCGAGATGCGGCGCGGACCCTTCTCGATCAGGGTGCGCGTGCCGGCCTCGATGGTGTGCAGGCCGCCGATGCCGGAGCCGATGTGTACGCCGATGCGCTCGGCGTTCGCCTCGGTGACGGTAATTCCCGAATCCTTGATCGCTTCGATACCGGCGGCCATGCCGAGCTGCATGAAGCGGTCCATCTTGCGCGCTTCCTTCTCCGACAGGAATACCGTCGGATCGAAGCCCTTGACCTCGCCGGCGATCATCGACGGGAAGCCGGTGGCGTCGAACTGCGTGATCAGCCCGATGCCGTTGCGGCCCTCGACGATGCCCTGCCAGTTGTCACGGAGACCGATCCCGAGCGGGGAGACGATGCCCATGCCGGTGATCACGACGCGCCGCTTGCTCAATGCTGGTGCCTCTTAACCGCTATGGAAGAGAAGGATGCGTCCGGCCCCTGACCGGGCGCCGGAAACCAAAAAGGCCGCCGCCACGCGCTGTGGTCGGCGGCCCGATCAGACACGACAATCCCGACGACTTATTTGAGATGCGCGTTGATGTAATCGATCGCCTGCTTGACGGTGGTGATCTTCTCGGCTTCCTCGTCGGGGATTTCGCAATCGAACTCCTCCTCCAGGGCCATGACCAGCTCCACCGTATCGAGCGAGTCCGCGCCGAGGTCGTCGACGAAAGACGATTCCTTGGTGACTTCGCTCTCGTTCACGCCGAGCTGCTCCACGACGATCTTCATGACGCGCTCATCTACACTGCTCATAGTTGCTTTGTCCTCCAACAGATTGCCGAAAATGGGCTGACCGGCCTCGGAAGGCCGCATAGTAAACACGAATCACCCGGTTTAGTCCACCCGCACGCCGCGCGCGGGGAAAATCAATTCATGTACATGCCGCCGTTCACGTGCAGGGTGATGCCGGTGATATAGCCGGCCTGCGGCGAGGCCAGGAAGGCGACCGCATGCGCGATGTCCTCGGCCTGCCCCAACCGCCCCAGCGGAATCTGCTGGATCAGCGCGCCGCGCTGCTCCTCGGAGAGCGCGCGCGTCATGTCGGTGTCGATGAAGCCCGGCGCCACCGCGTTCACCGTGATGTTGCGCGAGCCGATCTCGCGCGCCAGCGCCCGCGTGAAACCCATCACCCCGGCCTTGGCGGCGGCATAGTTGGTCTGGCCGGGATTGCCCGTGGCGCCGACCACCGAGCCGATGCTTATAATACGTCCTTTACGGGCCTTGGTCATGGCGCGCAGGCAGGCCTTGGACATGCGGTAGAGGGACTTGAGGTTGGTCTCCATGATGGCGTCCCACTCCTCGTCCTTCATGCGCATCAACAGGTTGTCGCGGGTGATGCCGGCATTGTTCACCAGGATGCTGGGGGCGCCGGCGCCTTTCTGCATATGTTCGAGGAGCTGATCGATCGATGCCGGATCGGTCACGTTGAGCACTGCACCCTCGCCTTTAATTCCGTTTTCTTTCAATATATTGCTAATCTTTTGTGCGCCATCACTTGAGGTTGCGGTGGCGATCACCGTGGCGCCCTGCCGGCCCAGCTCGAGGGCGATGGCCCGGCCGATGCCGCGGCTCGCGCCCGTCACCAGGGCGATCTCTCCAGTCAATGACATTTCGCGTGCGTCCCTCTTATTTCGCCGGCCGGGCGGCCGCTCCCACGGCGCCCAGGGCCAGCTTCAGGCTGTCGTCGTCGTACACCGGCAAGGTCGTGGCCTCCTTGGCGATGCGCTTGTTGAGCCCGGTCAGCACCCGGCCCGGGCCGCATTCTACCAGCTTGTCGACCCCGTCGGCGGCCATTTTCCGGACGATTTCCACCCAACGTACCGGCGACTCGATCTGCCGGACGAGCGCCTGCTTGATGGCCTCCGGGTCCTGCTCGGCGCGCACGTGGGCGTTGTGCAGCACCGGAATCGCCGGCTTGCGCAGGCTGATGTCGGCAAGCCGCTCGGCCATGCGCTGCGCGGCCGGCTTCATCAGGGCACAGTGCGACGGCACGCTGACCGGCAGCATCACGGCGCGCTTGGCGCCGGCGGCCTTGGCCTGCTCGACGGCCCGTTCCACCGCCGCCGCCGTGCCGGCGACCACCACCTGGCCCGGCGAATTGAAATTGACCGGCGCCAGCACCTCGCCCTCGGCGGCCGCCTCGCATAGCTGCTTCACCTGCTCGTCTTCCAGGCCCAGGATCGCCGCTATGCCGCCCTGCCCCGGCGGCACCGCCTCCTGCATGTAGCGACCGCGGTCGGTGACCAGCTTGACGGCGGCGATGAAGTCGAGCGCCCCGGCGCAGGTCAGGGCCGTGTACTCACCGAGGCTGTGGCCCGCCATCACCACCGGCGCCGGCCCGCCGGCCTCACGCCACACGCGCCACACGGCGACTCCGGCCGCCAGCATCGCCGGCTGGGTATGTTCGGTCTGGTTGAGCCGCTCTTCGGGCCCGTCCGCGACCAGCTTCCACAGATCGTAGCCGAGCGCGCCCGAGGCCTCGGTGAAGGTGTCCTTCACCTGCGGGTGCCGGGCCGCCAGGTCGGTGAGCATGCCGACCGATTGCGAGCCCTGTCCGGGGAAAACGAATGCCAATGACATAATTTTAAGGCCCGTATGGAATCTGCGTGATTTTCCGGCGCATCAAAAAGTGAGCAGCACCGAGCCCCAGGTGAAGCCGCCGCCGAAGGCCTCCATGAGCACGGTATCGCCGCGCTCGATGCGGCCGTCGCGCACCGCCTCGTCGAAGGCCAGCGGGATCGAGGCGGCCGAGGTGTTGCCGTGCCGGTCGACCGTCACCACCACATGGTCCATGGACATGCCGAGCTTCTTGGCGGTGGCGCTGATGATGCGGATATTGGCCTGGTGCGGCACCAGCCACTTGACGTCGCTCTTCTGCATCTTGTTGGCCTCGAGGGTCTCGTCGACGATGCGCCCGAGGGTGTTGACCGCGACCTTGAAGACCTCGTTGCCCTGCATCTGCACGTAGGCCTCATTGCGCATGACCTGGTCGTAACCCTGCGAGATGCCGGCCGGCACCGTCAGCAGCTCCTTGTACTGGCCGTCGGCGTGCAGGTGCGAGGAGATGATGCCCGGACGCGCGTCGGGCTTCAGCACCACCGCGCCGGCGCCGTCGCCGAACAGCACGCAGGTGCCGCGGTCGGTCCAATCGACGATGCGCGACAGCGTCTCGGCGCCGACCACCAGCGCGCACTTCGCGCTGCCGAGCCGCAGGAACTTGTCGGCGATGTCGAGCGCGTAGACGAAACCGGTGCACACCGCCTGCACGTCGAAGGCCGCGCAGCCGTGGATGCCGAGCCGCTCCTGCAGCAGGCAGGCGGTGCTGGGGAAGATGCGGTCGGGCGTGGTGGTGGCGACGATGATGAGGTCGATCTCCGCCGGATCGGTGTCGGCCGCGGCCAGCGCCTTGCGCGCGGCCCGTTCGGCCAGGTCGCAGGTGGTCTCGCCGTCGGCGGCGATATGGCGCTCGCGGATGCCGGTGCGCGAGACGATCCACTCGTCCGTGGTATCGACCATCTTTTCCAGATCGGCGTTGGTCAGGACCTTGTCGGGAAGGTGACCGCCGGTGCCGACGATGCGTGAATGTGTCATGCGGTCTCGCTGGTGCTCTGCGGGGTGCTCAGCATGGATGCCAGACGGCGGCCGATCAGCTGCGGAACCTCCTTGTGCGCCTCGGACAGCGCCACCAGGATGGCGCGCTCGAAGGCGTAGGCATCGGCGCTGCCATGGCTCTTGATGACCACGCCGTTGAGGCCCACCAGGGTCCCGCCATTGTAGTGGCGCGGATCCACGCTGCGCCGGAAGGCCTTGATCACCGGCAGCGCGATCAACCCGGCCAGCCGGGTAAAGGTATTCCGCATGAATGCCTGCTTCATCATCTGCGAAATCATCTTGGCCAGCCCCTCGCTCGCCTTCATCGTCACGTTGCCGACGAAGCCGTCACAGACAATGACGTCGGCCTTGCCGGTGAAGATCTCGTCGCCTTCCACATAGCCGCCGTAGTGGATGCCGCTGGCGCGCAGCAGCTCGGCGGCCTTCTTTACGGTGTCGTTGCCCTTGATGTCCTCGACGCCGATGTTGAGTAGGCAGACCTTGGGGTCGGGCTTGCCCTCGATCGCGCCGACCAGCAGCGACCCCATGATGCCGAACTGCAACAACTGTTCGGGCGTGGAGTCGACGTTGGCGCCGAGATCCAGTATGTGCACGTGACCGTGCAGGGTCGGCCAAGCGGTGATGATCGCCGGCCGGTCGATGCCCGGCAGCGTCTTGAGCACGAAGCGCGCCGTGGCCATGAGCGCCCCGGTGTTGCCGGCGCTGACGCAGGCATCGGCCGCGCCCTCCTTGACGAGATTGATGGCCACGCGCATGGACGAATCCTTCTTGCCGCGCAGCGCCTGGGCCGGCGGCTCGTCCATGCCGACCGTCTCGGAGGCGTGCCGGATGATCAGGCGCGGCCCCTCGGTGCGGCGCCGGGCCGCCAACGCCTCGCGCAGCGCGTCCGCGCGCCCGACCAGTATCAGCTTGAGGTCGGGCTGCCGGTCGTGCACCGCCAATGCGGCGGGAACGGTGACGCTGAGGCCATGGTCGCCCCCCATGGCGTCCAGAGCGATGGTGACGGTCAAGGGCGACTACCCCGCATCGGCCTCAGAGCCCGCTCGGGTCAGTCGGACTTCGTGTCGATGACCTTGCGCCCGCGATAGAAGCCGCTGGCGCTGACATGGTGGCGTCGGTGGGTCTCGCCGCTGGTCGGCTCGATGGAGAAATTGGGCGTCTTCAGAGCATCGTGCGAACGGCGCATCCCGCGTTTCGACGGCGTCTTGCGACTCTTTTGAACTGCCATTTGATGTTCCTCGTTCCAGAACTGACAAAAATTCGTTACCGCTGGTCCTTCTTGCCGCGTTTCAGCTGCCGAAGCCCCGCGAACGGGTGCGGCCGTCCACCGCCGGCATCGTCCTCGGCGACGGCCGCGGTCCGGCACGTACCGGGCGCGTGCCGCGCGAACATCGGCAGCGCCAGGATCAGCTCGTCCTCGACCAGCGCCGCCAGGCTCAAGGGGCCCGGCACCTCGAGCGCCTCGTCGGACTCATCGGCCCCATCGGCCGAACGCGCCGTCTCGCCCGGCCGGCGCAGCAACAGCATGACGTCGGCGTGCACCGGACAGCTCACCGCTTCGAGGCAGCGCTGACAGGTGAAGCTCAGCTCGGCATCGAGCCGGCCGCGCATCAGCCGCTGGCCCTCACTGCTGCGTTCGAAACTCAGGTCCAGCACCACCTGCCCGCCGGGGTCGCGGCACAGCGCGAGCAGCCGCGGCATGGCCTCCGGCGACAACTCCCCTTTGAGGCGCACGCCCTCGTCGGCGAGCCTCAGCGGGTCGATGATCGCGGGCAAGCTGCCGAACATAAGCCGCGCATCATATAACTGCGCGTATTCGCTGTCAAAATTACCTTACCCCGGCCCGGGAATATTGACACCCCCGCCACCCTTCCGTAAAAAGGTCGGTCCCGGCTGCCCGCCGCCCCCAGCCGGCGCGCCTCCGGCCCGGAAACCGGCACGCCACCGCCCACAGGAGCCCGGCTTGATCTCGAAGATCCTGGTAGCCAATCGCGGCGAGATCGCGGTCCGCATCGTACGCGCCTGCGCCGAGCTCGGCATCACCTCGGCGGTGATCTATTCCGACGCCGATCGCAGCGCCCTGCACGTCAAGAAGGCCGATGAGGCCTACAGTCTGGGGCCGGACCCGGTGGGCGGCTATCTCAACGTTCACCGCATCGTGAACCTCGCAGTCACCGCCGGCTGTGACGCCCTGCATCCGGGTTACGGCTTCCTGTCGGAGAATCCCCAGCTCGCCGAGGTCTGCGCGCGCCGCGGCGTCCGCTTCATCGGCCCCAGCGCGGAGGTCATCCGCCGCATGGGTGACAAGATCGAGGCGCGCCGGGCCATGATCGCCGCCGGCATCCCGGTGGTGCCCGGCAGCGATGCCAGCCTCGCGGACCTGGACGAGGCCCTGGCCCTGGCCGGGCGCATCGGCTACCCGGTGATGCTCAAGGCCACCACCGGCGGCGGCGGGCGCGGTATCCGCCGCTGCGAAGACGAAGCCGAGCTCGAGCGCAATTTCGAGCGCGTCGTCTCCGAGGCCGGCAAGGCCTTCGGCTCGGCCGATGTGTTCGTCGAGAAGTTCGTCAGCCGCCCGCGCCATATCGAGGTGCAGGTGCTCGGCGACAGCCACGGCAATCTGGTGCACCTGTTCGAGCGCGACTGCTCGATTCAGCGGCGCAACCAGAAGCTGGTGGAGATCGCGCCCTCGCCGCAGCTCAGCGACGCACAGCGCACCGAGGTCTGCGCGCTGGGGGTGCGCGCGGCGCGCGCCGTCGGTTACGAGAATGCCGGCACCGTGGAGTTCCTGCTCGACCGCGACGGGCATTTCTATTTCATGGAGATGAACACCCGCCTGCAGGTCGAGCACACCGTCACCGAGCAGATCACCGGGGTCGACATCGTCCAGGAGCAGATCCGCATCGCCGCCGGCGAGCCGCTGTCCTACACCCAGGACCGGATCCAGCGGCGCGGCTACGCCATCCAGTTCCGCATCAATGCCGAGGACCCGAAGAACGATTTCCTGCCGAACTACGGGCGAATCACGCGCTATTACTCGCCCGGCGGCCCCGGCGTGCGCACCGACGCGGCGATCTACACCGGCTACGAGTTTCCGCCGTACTACGATTCAATGTGCGCCAAGCTCACGATCTGGGCGCTCGACTGGGAACGCGCGCTGGCGCGCGCCCGGCGCGCGTTGCGCGACATGGGCGTGTCGGGCGTGAAGACCACCATCCCCTATCACATGCAGATCCTCAAGGCCGAGGCCTTCCGCAGCGCGCAGTTCGATACCGGGTTCGTCGAGCAGCATCCGGAGCTGATAAACTACTCGCAGCGGCGCCCGCCGGCGCATCTCGCGGCCGCCATCGCCGCCGCGATCGCGGCGCATCACCGTCTGTAATCAGGCAGCGCGCATGGCATCGAAAAACAAGGTCCACATCACCGAGCTGATCCTGCGCGACGCGCACCAGTCGCTGATCGCGACCCGGCTGCGCACCGAGGACATGCTGCCAATCTGCCCGAAGCTGGACCAGGCCGGTTTCTGGTCGCTCGAGGCCTGGGGCGGTGCGACCTTCGATGCCAGTATCCGCTTCCTGAAGGAGGACCCCTGGGAGCGGCTGCGCCGGCTCAAGGCCGCGTTGCCCGCGACGCCGATCCAGATGCTGTTGCGCGGCCAGAACCTGCTCGGCTACCGGCATTACTCCGACGACGTGGTGCGCGCCTTCGTGGACAAGGCGGCCGAGAACGGGGTGGACGTGTTCCGCATCTTCGACGCCATGAACGATCTGCGCAACCTCACGGTCTCGGTGCAGGCGGTGATCGACGCCGGCAAGCACGCCCAGGGGGCGATCTGTTACACGACCAGCCCGGTGCACACCATCGAGCACTTCGTCGCCCAGGCCGTCGCGCTGGAGAAGATGGGCTGCCACTCGATCGCCATCAAGGACATGGCCGGGCTGCTCACCCCGGCGCGCGCCGCCGAGCTGTTCCGCGCGCTGGCGAAGGCGGTCGGGCTGCCGCTGCACTTCCATTCGCACAGCACCGTGGGCGTGGCCAACATCGCCATGTACGAGGCGGTCGCCAACGGCTGCCGGCACGTCGACACCGCGTTGAGCGCCATGTCCTGGGGCACCAGCCATTCGCCGACCGAGAGCATGGTGGTGGCGTTCCGCGACACGCCCTACGACACCGGTCTCGACCTCGAGCGGCTGCAGGAGATCGGTTTCTACTTCCACGAGGTGCGCAAGAAATACCACCAGTTCGAGAGCGACTTCAACGGCGTCGACACGCGCGTGCAGATCAACCAGGTGCCGGGCGGCATGATGTCCAATCTCTCGCACCAGTTGAAGGAGCAAGGCGCGCTGCACCGCATGAGCGAGGTGCTGGCCGAGATCCCGCGGGTGCGCGAGGACCTGGGCTACCCGCCGCTGGTGACGCCGACCTCGCAGATCGTCGGCACCCAGGCGGTGCTGAACGTGCTGACCGGCAGCCGTTACAAGAGCATCACCAACGAGGTGAAGTTCTACCTGCAGGGCCGCTACGGCCGCGCGCCGGGTACGATCAACGACGCCGTGCGCAAGATGGCGATCGGCGACGAGACGGTCATCACCTGCCGCCCGGCCGACCAGCTGAGTCCGGAAATGGACCGGCTGCGCCACGACATCGGCGCGCTCGCCCGCAGTGAAGAGGACGTGCTGACCTACGCGATGTTCCCCGAGGTCGGGCGCGCCTTCCTCGAGGGCCGCGCCGCCGGCACGCTCACGCCCGAGCCGCTGCTGCCGCCGCCCGGCGCGCAGGCCCCGGTGCATCCGCTCGCGCCCACCGAGTTCAACGTCACGGTGCACGGCGAGACCTATCACCTGAAGATCACCGGCGCCGGCCACCGCAGCGAGGAGCGCCGGCCGTTCTACGTATCGGTGGACGGCGTGCCCGAGGAGATCCTGGTGGAGACGCTCATGGAGGTCGTGCCCACCGAGGGCGGCGTGGTCGATACCCGGCGCGTGTCGAAGGACTCGCGCCGCCCCAGGGCCTCCCAGGAGGGCGACGTCACCAGCTCCATGCCCGGCACCGTCGTCGATGTGCTGGTGAAAGTCGGCGACAAGCTGAAGGCCGGCGATCCGGTGCTGGTGATCGAGGCCATGAAAATGGAGAACGAGGTCCCGGCGCCGATCGCCGGCACCGTCAAGGCCGTCAACATCGCCAAGGGCGACAACGTCAATCCGGACGAGGCGTTGGTGGAAATCGAATAGCCTGCGTAGGGTGGGGCCCTGCCCCACCATAACCTTTCGGTGGGGCACGGCCCCACCCTACTCCTACACTGGTCACTGCATTTATGCGCCTAATACTCGCCTCCACCTCCCGCTTCCGCCGCGAGCTGTTGTTGCGGCTGCTGCTGCCGTTCGAGGTGGTGGCACCGGACGTCGACGAGGCGCCGCGGGCGGGCGAGTCGCCCGAGGCGCTGGTCGAGCGCCTGGCGGTCGCCAAGGCCGAGACGGTGGCGGCGGCACATCCGGGGGCGCTGGTCATCGGTTCCGACCAGGTCGCGGTGCAGCGCGGGGAAATCGTCGGCAAGCCCGGCAACCATGCCGGGGCCGTGGAGCAACTGCGTGCGGCCTCCGGTCAGCGTGTCACGCTGTACACCGGATTGGCGCTGGTCAACGGCGCGACCGGGAGGGTTCGGCGCGAAGTGATCCCCTACAGCACGCAGTTCCGCACGCTCACGGACGCGCAGATCGAGCGTTATCTGAAACGCGAGCAGCCCTACAACTGTGCCGGCAGCCTGCGCTCGGAAGGATTGGGCATTGCCCTGTTGGAGCGCTTCGCGGGCGACGACCCGACGGCCCTCATCGGCCTGCCGCTGATACGGCTGGTGCGCATGCTCGAGGCCGAGGGCGTTGAGGTGATTTGAAACATAATAATTGTAGGCGGGGCTTCCAGCCCCGCCGTGTTCGGATTTGCACGGCATCGCGGGGCTAGAAGCCCCGCCTACAGTTTATTACTTCATCACCGGCGTGCGCTGCAGGATCTCGGTGCCGAGACCGCGCGCCATGGCGGTGCCGAGGCGCCGGGCGAAGCGGTCGAAGAAGCCCGGCTGGACGGTGAAGTCGACGATGTCCTCGGCGCCGATCACCTCGCGCGCGACGTAACCGGCGCTGCCGAACTCGTCGATGAGACCGAGCGCGCGGGCCCTGTCGCCGGTCCAGAACAGACCGCTGAACAGATCCTTGTCGTCCTTGAGCGCCTCACCGCGCCCCTCCTCGACGGTGGCGATGAACTGCTCGTGGATCTCCTTGAGCAGCGTCTCGGCGTGGCGGCGCGACTTGGCGTCGAGCGGCGAGAACGGGTCGAGCATGCCCTTGTTCTCGCCGGCGGTCAGCAGGCGCCGCTCGATGCCGAGCTTTTTCATGCCGTCGACGAAGCCGAAGCCGTCCATCAGCACGCCGATCGAGCCGACGATGCTGGCGGGATTGGCGTAGATCTTGCGCGCGCCGGCGACCGCGTAGTAACAGCCGGAGGCGCAGATGTCGCCGACCACGGCGTACAACGGCACCTCGGGATACAGTTCCTGCAGGCGCTTGATCTCGTCGTAGATATAGGCGGCCTGCACCGGGCTGCCGCCCGGGCTGTTGGTGCGCAGGATCACGCCGACCGTGCCCTTGTCCTCGAAGGCGGCGCGCAGGCCGGTGATCACGTTGTCGGCGCTGGCGTCGCCGCCGAACTCGATCACGCCGTCGAGATCGACCAGCGCGGTGTAGCGCTTGGCGAGCGGACGGTCGCCCCAGCCGCCGGCCAGGAACAGGATCAGCAGCAACAGCAGATAGGCCGCCAGGAACAGCTTGAAGAAAATTCCCCAACGCCGCGCCCGGCGCTGCTCGATCAGCGACTCCGCCGCCAGGCGTTCGAGGACCTGGCGCTCCCAGCCGCCGCCCGGCGACGTCGATGCTCCCGATGAGGATATGGTGTTCTCGCTCATGTTCGTGTCTTCCGCAGTGTCATTCGGCGCCCGGCGCGACCGCGCCGTCGTCCAGGTCACGGTGCCGGCCGAGCAGCAGCCGCCCGCCCCGCTCCAGCACCGGCAGGGCGACGAGGCCCAGGCCCGCGCACGGCCCGCCCAGGCAGGTGCCGGTGGCGGGATGATAGCGCGCGCCGTGCGTGGCGCATATCAGTTCGCTTCCCGCGGCGTCGAAGAATTCGCCCTCGATCCAATCGAGCTCGACGGCGCGGTGCGCGCAGCGGTTCAAGTAGGCTTGCGCCCGGCCCGCATGGCGCACGGCAAAGGCCGGCGCCGGCAGGCCGCGCCAGCGTACCCGGAAGCGCACCCCCGGCCCGCCGTCGCGTAGCGCCGCGCTGGCGCAGATCGCCTCGCCGGCGGCGAGCGGCCGGTCGGCGCGGCCCGTCGTCGTCATCCGAGCCACGCGCACACCGCGTCGAAGCTGTCCAGGCAGGCCAGCGCGCCGTTCGCCAGCAGCGACTCGCGGGTGTGCACGCCGTAGCTCACGGCCAGCGCCGGCAGGCCCGCGTTGCGCGCCATCGCCATATCGTAGACCGTGTCGCCGACCATGAGGGCGCGGGCGACCTCGACGCCGGTGACCTCCAGGATCTCCTCGAGCATGCGCGGGTGCGGCTTGGAGCAGGTCTCGTCGGCGCAGCGCGTGGCGGCGAAGTAACGGCGCGTGGCGGTGTCGTCCAGCACCCGCTCGAGGCCGCGGCGCGCCTTGCCGGTCGCCACCGCCAGCAGGAAGCCGCGGTCGGCGAGCGCCGCCAGCCCCGCATCGACGCCGGGGAACAGCGGCATGGCGCCCTGATCGTGCACCAGGAAGTGCTCGCGGTAACGTTCGGCCAGCTGCGCCCGGGTGGTCACGTCGCAGCGCGGAAACAGCGCGGCCAGCGCCTCGCCGAGGCCGAGGCCGATGATATGGCGCACCGCCTCCTCGCCCGGCACGGCGATGTCGAGGTCGACCGCGGCGGCGCGCATGCAGCGCACGATCTTGGCCTCGGAATCCATCAGCGTTCCGTCCCAGTCGAACACGATGAGGTCGTAAGACCGGCTCATGTCTCGATCTCCGGTTGCACCAGCCGCTCGAGCAGTCCCGAAAGCTCCGCCGGCAGCGGCGCCTCGAGCGCCAGCGCCGCGCCGCTCAGCGGATGGCGGAAACGCAGCGTGCTGGCATGCAGGAACAGCCTTGTCAGGCCGAGCGCGCGCGTCGCGCGGTTGAAGGCCGGGTCGCCGTATTTGTCGTCGCCGGCGATCGGATGGCCGATATGCGCGGCGTGCACGCGCGCCTGATGGGTGCGGCCGGTGAGCAGCCGGATCTCGACCAGGGTCGCCGCCAGCGTACCGTGCCGATAGACGCGCCGCGGCGTGAAACGGCTGGCCGACTCCTTGCCGCCGTCCTCGACATTGACCCGCCGCTCGCCCGAGGCGAGCTGGTATTTGGCGAGCGCCGCCTCGACGCTCCGCGCCTTGCCGGACCAGGCGCCCGACACCAATGCGAGGTAGCGCTTGTCGACGCCGCCCTCGCGCAGCTGGGCGTGCAGGCCGGTGAGCGCCGAACGTTTCTTGGCGATCAGCAGGCAGCCGGAGGTGTCGCGGTCGAGCCGGTGCACCAGCTCCAGCATCGGCGCGTGCGGGCGCAGGCGGCGCAGCGATTCGATCAACCCTAAGCTCACGCCGCTGCCGCCGTGGACCGCCAGGCCCGAGGGCTTGTCGACCGCGACCAGCGCCTCGTCCTCGTAGAGCACGCGCGTATCCAGCCACTCGAGGTTTTCGCAGGCTGCCGCCCCCGGCAGGTGACGGGCCTGGGCCTCGCGGGTGCGGACCGGCGGGATGCGCACCACGTCGCCGGCCGCGAGGCGGGTGTCCGGCCGGCAGCGGCCCTTATTGATGCGCACCTCGCCCTTGCGGACCAACCGGTAGATATGGGTCTTGGGCACCCCCTTGAGCTGACCGATCAGGAAATTGTCGAGGCGCTGCCCGGCGTGGGCGGCGTCGATCTCGAGGTGGCGGACTGCGGGTTTGGGCGGCCCGGCCCGGGCGGTCTTGGCGGCGCTCATAAGGGAAAAATCATAGCAGAATTGCAGGGATGCGGGCGCACTGCTATATTGCAAGGGCTGGACCCGAGGTCTTGAGACCGACGGCCACCGGCAGGAACGAGTACCGATCCGGTGCCAACACCGCTTACGCGACCGCACCGATCACAGCAGTCCGCGTGCAGACCGCAGGCAGGCCAACGGCCGCCGCGACGACCTGGGCGGACGCGACGGGTTTAGCATTGCTCACCCCCTGTAAGAGCATTGCACAAGAATCGTGACGCTCCGGGCGGAAGGCCCCGAGCGCGGGGATCGCCTAAAGATTTTCCAGCCTACGACCCATCCGGGCCGGCCGCGGAAACACCGCGGCCGGCCGGCGCGGGTCGCTGACGGACTCGAGGTGGTCCGCGCCGGGTACGGGCATGCCGTACCGGGCGTCCGGGACAGACACAATGAAAAGAATGTTGTTCAACGCGACTCACACTGAGGAGTTGCGCGTGGCTATCGTCGACGGTCAGAAACTCCTCGACCTCGATATCGAATCCGCCAGCTACCAGCAGAAGAAAGGCAATATCTACAAGGCCAAGATCACCCGCGTCGAGCCGTCGCTCGAGGCGTGCTTCGTCGACTACGGCTCCGAGCGCCAGGGCTTCCTGCCGCTCAAGGAGATCTCGCGCATCTACTTCCGCGATTTCGACAATCGCACCCCGATGGCCCAGGTGCGGATCAAGGACGTCGTGAAGGAAGGCCAGGAGCTGGTCGTCCAGGTGGAGAAGGAGGAACGCGGCAACAAGGGCGCGGCGCTCACCACCTTCGTGAGCCTGGCCGGCCGCTACCTGGTGCTGATGCCCAACAACCCCAAGGGCGGCGGCATCTCGCGCCGCATCGAGGGCGAGGAGCGCGCCGAGATGCGCGAGGCGCTCGCCCAGCTCAACCTGCCCCAGGACTACTCGGTGATCGTGCGCACCGCCGGCATCGGCAAGAGCGCCGAGGAGCTGCAGTGGGACCTCGACTACCTGGTGAGCCTGTGGGACGCGATCAGCCAGGCCGGCGCCCAGCGCGCCGCCCCGTTCCTGATCTACCAGGAGAGCAACCTGGTGATCCGCGCGATCCGCGATTACCTGCGCCAGGACATCGGCGAGATCCTGATCGACAACGCGGAGATCCACGAGCGCGCGCTCAAGTTCATGCAGCAGGTGATGCCGCAGAACATCCCGCGCCTGAAGCTCTACACCGACGACACGCCGCTGTTCTCACGCTTCCAGATCGAGCACCAGATCGAGTCGGCGTTCTCGCGCGCGGTGCGCCTGGAATCCGGCGGCGCGGTGGTGTTCGACCACACCGAGGCGCTGGTCACGATCGACGTCAACTCGGCGCGCGCCACCAAGGGCGCCGACATCGAGGAGACCGCGCTCAACACCAATCTCGAGGCGGCCGACGAGATCGCCCGCCAGCTGCGGCTGCGCGACCTCGGCGGCCTGATCGTCATCGACTTCATCGACATGACCCCGGCGCGCAACCAGCGCGCCGTCGAGAACCGCCTGATCGAGGCCCTGAAGGCCGATCGCGCGCGCGTCCAGGTCGGGCGCATCTCGCGCTTCGGCCTGCTGGAGATGTCACGTCAGCGCCTGCGGCCGTCGCTCGGCGAGTCCAGCACCCTGGTCTGCCCGCGCTGCGAGGGCAGCGGCCATATCCGCGGCGTGCAGCCCTCGGCGCTGCACATCCTGCGCTTCATCCAGGAAGAGGCGATGAAGGAGAACACCGCGGCCTTGCATGTGCACCTGCCGGTCGAGACCGCGACCTTCCTGCTCAACGAGAAGCGCTACGAGATCGCTCAGATCGAGTCGCGCTTCGGCACGCCGCTGTTCATCATGCCCGACCCGGAGATGGAGACGCCGCACTTCCAGATCCGCCGCCTCAAGACCGAGGAATACGAGCAGGAGATGGACATCCCGAGCTACGAGATCGAGCCGGTCGAGGAGGAAGAGGAAGAGGACGTGAAGGCCCGGCCGGGCACGCCGGCGCCGCCGGAGACACCGGCGGTCGCGCCGCTCACCCATGCCCCGGCCCCGCCGCCCCCGGCGCCGGCGGCGGCCCCGGCCGCCGTCGGGCTCGTCAAGCGCCTGCTGAAGCGCCTGTTCGGCGGCGGCAGCACGACCGAAGCGCCCCGCAAGCCGCAGGCGCGGCCGGCAGCGCGTCCCGGCGGCACACCACGTCCGGGCGGCCGTCCGCCGCACGGCGGCGGGCGCCGGCCCGACCCGCGCGCCTCGCGCGGGCCACGCCCCCAACCGGGCGGCGGCAAGCGCCCGGAGGCCAAGCCGGGCGAACCACGCCCGGCGACGCCCGAGGCGGCCGCCGAGCCGCGTGCCGGTGGCGCGCCGCGGGAGCGTGCCGAAAGCAGCGGCCGCGGGGGGCGCCGCGGCCGTCGCGGGCGCCGCGGACGCGGCAGCCAGCGTCAGGCCGAAGGCGGACAGCGCCCGGCGGGCGGCACCGAGGGCCAACCTGAAAACAGTGCACCCCGTGAAAACAGTGCACCCATGGAGACACGCGGCGAAACACGGCGTGATCGTCCGGAACGGTCGCCCGGCGGACACCGCAATGGCCAGGGCAACGGCGCGCAAACCGCCGAGTTGCGCACCGAGCCGCGTCCCGAATCCGGCCGGCCGGAGCACCCGGAGCACAACGAGTCGGTAGGCAACGAATTCGCACGCGAGGCCCCGCCCGCGCCGGCCGCGGTTCGCAGCGAACCGCCGGCCGCGAGTCCGGCGCCGGCGCCGCTGGTCGAGGTCGAGACGCACGAACCGGCGGAAAACGCCGAGACCCACAAGATCGAAAATCAGTAAGCGGTCGTCGCTGACCGGCCCGCTGCCGCGGGCCGGTCCGCCGTCAGAGATGTTCGCGACGGATATGCGCGAGCAGGCCGTGGGCGGCCTCCTCGACCATGTCCAGCACCCGGTCGAACCCGCTGTCCCCGCCGAAATAAGGATCCGGAACCTCGCGCTCCGGACGGTGCGGCGCGAACTCCAGCAACAGGCGGATTTTTGTCTCCAGGCCCGGCGGACAGATGTCCAGGAGATGCTCGTAGTTCTCGCGGTCCATCGCCAGCACGTAGTCGAAGCTCTCGAGGTCGCGGCGTGTCGCGCGACGGCCGCGCAGCGCGCTCAGATCGATCCCGCGGCGCGCCGCCGCCGTCTGGGCGCGCACGTCCGGCGGCTCGCCGACGTGATAGGCATGGGTGCCGGCCGAATCGATGATGACGCGCTCGGCGAGCCCGGCGTCGCTCACGACCTTGCGGAACACGCCCTCGGCGGTCGGTGAGCGGCAGATGTTTCCCAGACAGACGAATAGAACCTTTATCATCGTTACCTCAGAGAAAAGTAAAAAGAGTAAAGAGAAAAGAGAAAGCTGCACATTGCAGTGCCGTTACTTTTCTCTTTTCTCTTTACTCTTTTCTCTTTCCTCTGTAGTGCTATTACTTTTCTCTTTTCTCCTTACTCTTTTCTCCGTAGTAATCTCTTACACGCTCCAGGTCCTCCGGCGTATCGACGCCGCCCGGCGGCGCGTCGGGCGTGATGTGGACCGCGATCCTGCCGCCGTGCCACAGCACGCGCAGCTGCTCGAGCGACTCGATGCGTTCCAGCTCGCACGGCGGCCAGGCGGTGTAGCGCCGCAGGAATCCGGCGCGATAGGCGTACAGGCCGATATGGCGCAGCGCGCCCGCCGCCGGCGCCGTGCCCGGCGCGTTGCGCGGCCAGGGTATGGTCGCGCGGCTGAAATACAGCGCCAGGCCGTCGGCGTCGACCACCACCTTGACCACGTTCGGGTTGGCGAAGCTCTCCGCGTCGTGAATCGGGTGCGCGGCGGTGGCCATCACCGCCGCCGGGTGCCGCGCCAGGCTGTCGGCGACGCTGCGGATCAGCGCCGGCGGCATCAGCGGCTCGTCGCCCTGCAAATTGACCACGACCGCGTCGTCGCTGAACCCCAGCCGCTCGACGATCTCGGCGATGCGGTCGCTGCCGCTCGGGTGGTCGGCGCGGGTCAACAGCGCCTCGCCGCCGGCCGCGTTGACCGCCTGCTCGATCCGCCCGTCATCGGTCGCGACGATCACGCGCTCGGCGCCGCTTGCGCGCGCCTGATCCAGCACGCGCAGGATCATCGACCGGCCGGCGATGTCCAGCAGCGGCTTGCCGGGGAGCCGTGTTGCCGCGTAACGGGCCGGAATGACGACGTACATGGTGCTAGTCCGGGAAAGCCCAACGTCCGGGTGAACAGACGCCACGAAGCGCGGGGACGCTCATGTCGAGCTGCTCCGCGTCGTGGCACCCCGGCGCCGGGTGTTTCACTTCCCCAGTTCCTCGTCGGAGACTTTCCGTGCCTCGTCCTCCAGCATCACCGGAATGTCGTCGCGAATCGGATAGGCGAGCCGGTCCGCCTTGCAGATCAGCTCGGCCTTGGCCTTGTCGTATTTCAGCGGCCCCTTGCAGATCGGGCAGACCAGGATATCAAGCAGTTTTTTGTCCACGTTTGTCTCTCTCAAGGCGTGACAACAATGCGTCCGCGACGGCGGGCGCGAGGCGTGCCTCAACCGCCACGGCCCACATGCGCGCGTCGGCGAAGCGACGGCATTTTACCCCATCCTTCTCGGTCATGAGCACCGGACGTCGATCGGGGAAATCCAGGTCCCCGGGCCGGTAGGGATGGTGGTCGGGAAAGGCGTGCTCCTCGACGCTGAGGCCGGCGTCGCGCAGCATCCGGAAAAAGCGCGACGGATGGCCGATGCCGGCGACCGCGTGCACCGGCGCCTCGGCCGCGAACTCGCTCAAGGGCCGGCGGCGGCCGTCGGCGAGACGGTAGGCCTCGATCACGGCCAGCGCCATCCCCGCCTCGCCGGCGCGTGCCTCGCCC